>Ga0308172_1000051_pt1 | contig 266686 bp, 238 predicted proteins | sample PhyGR2_FD_202134 | JGI IMG/M metagenome (GOLD analysis project Ga0308172, IMG submission 202134) | Phyllosphere microbial communities from UC Gill Tract Community Farm, Albany, California, United States - DLSLSG.R2 | ecosystem: Host-associated > Plants > Phyllosphere > Unclassified | place... | reverse complement strand
TATATCGAGTTGGTATTCATTGGCGCGGGTGGCGCACAGTCACCCTTCCGCCCTTACGGCGGCTCACTTTTTGTCTTGTCAAAAAGTAAGCAAAAACCGCCTGCTCCTATCATCCGGCCCCTACGCTGCGCTCCGGGGTCCCCTCGCTCCGGGCTTGCTCCCGGGAGGACCGCGCTGCAGGCCCCATCCTGGGGCCCAGCGCTTGACGGGCATCCATGCCCGTCACCTCCCTCCGCAAGCCCTGCGCTCGGCCTCCTGAAGTCGCGATCTGCGGCGCCTGGACTACAGCGCACTTAGGAGCAAGAGCAAGAGCAAGAGCAAGAGCAACTGCAGCTGCAGCTGCAGCTGCAGCTGCAGCTGCAGCGTTAACTCAGAGTATGCGGCTTAGCAAACCCTTGCCAACGGAAACAACCGCTTGAAGTTTGTAGTGGTCTGCTCAGCCAACTGTTCATAGCTGACACACCGTAATGAAGCCACATATTCAGCGACTTCCCGCACATATTGAGGCAGGTTAGGTTTACCCCGATAGGGAATCGGCGCCAAATACGGCGAGTCGGTTTCCACCAGAAGCCGATCCGTCGGCACCTGCCGCGCCACCTCCCGCAACGCCTCGGCATTACGGAACGTCACGATCCCCGAAAGCGAGATGTAATACCCAAGATCCAACGCCGCCTTGGCCATTTCCCAGTCTTCGGTAAAGCAGTGCAGAACGCCTGCCTGCGGCAAGTTCGCCTCACGCAACAGCACCAAGGTATCGGCACGGGCCGCTCGGGTATGGACGATCACCGGTTTTCCCGTCTGCCGCGAAGCTTCCAGGTGCAAGCGAAATGAGGCCTGCTGCAGCTCGGCAGCTTCCGGCTCGTAATGGTAATCCAGGCCGGTTTCACCGATCGCCACTACATGGGGATGGGCCAATTCGGTCAACAGCCAGTCCAGGGCAGGCGCTGCACCCGGCGCCAGGTCCAGCGGGTGAACGCCTACCGAGCAATCCACATCGCTGTATTGCTCGGTCAACGCTTTGACTGCGCCTGCATTTTCGGCACTGACACCGATGCACAGAAAGTGCCCGACACCCCGAGCGCGTGCTGCCTTCAAGGCAGCATCGAGCGAACCCCCGTGGGCGCTGAGGTCAAGGCGGTCAAGATGGCAATGGGAATCTACAAGCATGGGTACACACACGGATAAGGATTAAAGTCAGCGCCCAGTTGGCAGTTGTAGCCAATGGGCCAGCAACGATTCGATCAGCAAAGCACGGTTCAGGTTCGCCTTGCTCAACACTTTCTGACGCTGCTCAAGGATCCAGGCCTGAACCTCGAGGACGTTGGCCGGACGGCTCTTTTGCGCAAGGTATTGCACCACCTTGCGCATGTCGGCCATGCCGAGCCCATCATCGTCCTGGGTCAACTGGTAACGCAGGATCAGCTGGGCCCAGTCGAAAAACCAATCGAACAGCAACAACAACGGCACGGCTGTCCAGGCGTCGGCCAACTGGCTGGGCGACTGCTGCTGCTTGAGCAGCTTCTTCACACCGTCGGTCACCAGGGCACGCTGTTCATGCACGCCGTGTTGATGAAGACTCAGGGCCAACAGCGGCGAGCCGGCAGACAAGGTCAACAGATCGTCACGCCGGGCCTCATCAGTCTCCGGCAAGGCGCTGGCCAGCCAGGCATGGCTCTGGGCCTTGGTCGGCTGTGGACAGGTGACCTGCTGGCAACGGCTCTTGATGGTAGGCAGCAAGCGGCTGGGTTGGTGGGTCACCAACAGCAGCACCGTGTCGCCAGAAGGCTCCTCCAGGCTTTTGAGCAGCGCATTGGAGGCGTTCACGTTCATCGATTCGACAGGCTCGATCATGACGACCTTGCGCCCGCCCAACTGCGCGGTCTGAGCGACGAATGCAACCAGTTCACGGACCTGATCCACCTTGATTGGCTTGTCCAGCTCTTCAGGCTCAAGCATGAAGTTGTCAGGGTGACTACCGGCCTTGAGCAAATGGCAGGACTTGCACTGGCCACAAGGCAGCGTGCCATTAGGCCGCTGGCACAGCAGCCGCGCCATCAGACGCTCGGCCAGATCACGCTTGCCTATCCCCTTGGGACCGTGCAGCAGATAGGCATGGGCATGCTGGGCGCGGCCAGCCAGTTGCTCCCATAGCGTCTGCTGCCAAGGATAGGCATCAGCCACGGCAGCGCTCCACGATACCTGGCAGCAATCTGTCCAACGCTTGCTGAACGTTCGCCAGCGACTGCGACGCATCCAGCAACGTATAGCGTTGGGGTGCCGCAGCTGCGCGTTCCAGGTAGGCGCGACGGACCGCCTCGAAAAACGCCTGCCCTTCCTGCTCGAACCGATCCAGCCGCCCTCGCGCTGCGGCGCGGGCCAGGCCTACTTCGACTGGCAGATCAAACACCAACGTCAGGTCAGGGCGAAGGTCGTCCTGCACGAACTGCTCAAGCGTCGCGATACGGTCGACGGGCAAGCTGCGCCCGCCCCCCTGATAGGCGTAAGTTGCATCTGTGAACCGGTCACACAGCACCACCGCCCCACCCGCCAGCGCCGGTCGGATCACCTGTGCAAGGTGTTGAGCGCGTGCAGCGAACACCAACAAAAGCTCGGTATCGGCGTGCATCGCCTCATCGCTCGGCGACAGCAGCAACTCACGAATCTTTTCAGCCAGTGGCGTGCCGCCTGGCTCGCGGGTCAGCACCACGTCCAGCCCTTGCTCGCGCAGCCGGGCAGCCAGGTACTCCCGGTTAGTGCTCTTGCCCGCGCCTTCGGGGCCTTCCAGTGTAATAAACAAGCCGCTCACATACAGTCCTTATTGGGGGGCGTCGGGCGCCGACGGTTCGGTCGCCCGATCGCCATCGACCTTACCCTGTTCAGGCGCAGCGGCCGGAGCAGATGCATCATCCGATGCTCCCGCCTCAGGCGCCTGAGATGAACCGGACGGCGCCACATTGTCCGAGGGGGTTGGCTGCGCGGTGCCGGGGCTTGAGCGGTAATCTGCCCGACGCTTGAGCTGAAACTCGCGCACAGCAGAGTTGTGATCGTCCAGGTCATCGGAAAAGACGTGGCTACCGTCACCGCGCGCGACGAAGTAAAGGCTGGTGCCATCTGCCGGGTTCAACGCCGCATGGATGGCCTCACGGCCGACCATCGCAATAGGTGTCGGCGGCAGCCCAGTCATGGTGTAGGTGTTGTAAGGCGTCGGCTGGCGCAAATCAGCGCGTGTGATGCGGCCGTTGTAACGCTCGCCCATGCCATAGATGACCGTTGGATCGGTCTGCAGCATCATGCCCAGGCGCAGACGGCGGACGAAGACGCCTGCGATCTGCCCGCGTTCCTGTGGAATGCCGGTTTCCTTTTCCACCAGCGAGGCCATGATCAGTGCCTGATAAGGATCACGATAAGGCAGGTCGCGGGCGCGCTCCGCCCACTCGCGCGCCAGCACCTCTTCCAGGCGCATGTAGGCTTGCTGCAACAGTTCCACATCGCTCATGCCGCGCACGAAGCGATAGGTGTCCGGAAAGAAGCGGCCCTCCGGGAACACGCCAGCGTGCCCCAGCTTTTCCATGACTTGGGCATCGGAGAGGCCATCAAGTGTCTGCTTGATCTTTTCGTGCTTGGCCACCGCCGCGCGCACCTGGCGGAACGTCCAGCCTTCGACGAGGGTCAGGTTGTATTGCACCACGTCGGCCCGCTGCCAGGCGTCGAAAAGCTGTTTCACGGTCATGCCGGGGGTCAGGCGATACTCGCCCGTATGCAGCGGCACGCCGGCCATGTTGAAGCGCCAGTACAACCTGAGCCATAGCGCGTCGTCCAACAGCCCCTCTTGTTGCATGCGGTAGAACATGCGATTGGGCGTAGCGCCATTGGGCACATCCAGCAGGCGCTCCTGTGCCACATGCACAGGTTGATCCAACACCGAATGGACCTTCCAGGCCGACCAGCCAAGGGCCAGGCCCATGACGATCAGGCACATTTCCAGCAGCAGCAGGAATTTACGTCTCACGAATTCAGGTTTCCAGTAACGTACGGGCAACGGCCTGCAACGTTCGGGTGAGCGGGCCAGGCAGCCAGTTTAGCGCGCCTGCAGTGCGGACGGGCCAGATGCCGTAAACACTATTGCAAACGAATGCTTCATCAGCCTGTCCGAGCTCATCGAACGCCAGGTCACGCACTTGCACAGGGATATTCATCAGCTTCGCCCGCGCCAGCAGTGCGGCGCGCATCACGCCCGCTACCCCGCAGCGATCAAGCTTGGCAGTAAGAAGCGTGCCTTGCTTGACCAGGAACAAATTGCTGTAGACACCCTCGATCAGCCGGCCCTGACCGTCACGCATCAGGCCTTCGGCGTATTCGCCGCCCTGCCATTCGGACCGTGCCAGCACCTGCTCGAGGCGGTTGAGGTGTTTGAGCCCTGCCAGCAAGGGTTGTTCCCCGAGCCGGGTCTGGCACATGAACAGGCGCACGCCCAACTCGGCGTGTTCGGCTGGGTAGATGGGCAACGGGCTGGCTTGCAGGATGCGCCGCGCCACGACGCCAGATGCGGGTGCATACCCGCGCTGGCTGTCACCGCGGGTCAGGATCAGCTTGGCCACGCCCTCACCCAGCTGAGCGGCATAGCGTCTTACTTCATCGGCCACCAGGGCCACGTCGGTGGCGATGGACAGGCGCTGACAGCCCAGTGCCAAACGCGCCATGTGCTCATCCAGCAGCGAGGGCTGCCCCTTGCGTACAGCGAAGGTCTCGAACAGACCATCCCCATACGCCAACCCGCGGTTGTGCAGGTTGATCGCAGCCGCAGGCGTGCCATCGACCCAGCTTTGCATCACTCGGCGAACCGGCGGAACACCAGGGAGCCGTTGGTGCCACCAAAGCCGAACGAATTGGACAGCACGACATCGATCGGCATGCTGCGGGCCTGGTGCGGCACGAAGTCCAGGTCACAGCCTTCGTCCGGCTCATCCAGGTTTATGGTCGGCGGCGCCATCTGGCTGTTGATCGCCAACACACTGAAGATGGCCTCCACCGCACCGGCAGCCCCCAGCAGGTGCCCGGTCATCGACTTGGTGGAGCTCACGGCCAGCTTGTAGGCGTGCTCGCCGAACACGCGCTTGATGGCTGCCACTTCGGCCAAGTCCCCCGCCGGCGTCGAGGTGCCGTGGGCGTTGATGTAGCTGACCTCCTGCGGCTGCACGCCGGCATCGCGCAGGGCATTGACCATGCAACGGGCTGCGCCTTCGCCCGATTCGGGTGGCGACGTCATGTGATAAGCATCACCGCTCATGCCAAACCCTACGAGCTCGGCGTAGATCGTTGCACCCCGTGCCTTGGCGTGCTCAAGTTCTTCGAGCACCAAGGCACCGGCACCGTCGGACAGGACGAAGCCGTCACGGCCTTTGTCCCAGGGGCGACTGGCCCGCGCAGGCTCATCGTTGCGGGTGGAAAGCGCGCGCGATGCGCCAAACCCGCCCATGCCGAGCCCACAGGCGGCCATTTCAGCGCCGCCGGCGATCATGACGTCAGCCTCGCCATGCGCAATGTTGCGCGCAGCCATGCCGATGCAGTGGGTACCGGTGGTGCAGGCGGTGGCGATGGCGTAGTTCGGCCCTTGCAGGCCCAGGTGGATCGACAGGAAGCCGGAGATCATGTTGATGATCGAGCCTGGCACGAAGAACGGCGAGATGCGCCGAGGGCCTGCGTCGTGCAATGTACGGCTGGTCTCCTCGATATTGGTCAGGCCGCCGATGCCCGAGCCCATGGCCACGCCTATGCGCTCACGGTTGGCGTCGGTCACTTCCAGGCCGGCGTTGCGCACTGCCTGAAAACCGGCTGCCAAACCGTATTGAATGAACAGATCCAGCTTGCGAGCCTCTTTGGCCGACAAGTACTGTTCAACCTCGAAGCCCTTCACCGAGCCACCAAAACGGGTGGAGTAGGCAGAAAGATCCGTATGCTCGATCGGACCGATGCCACTGCGGCCAGCCAGAATGCCCTGCCAGGTGCTCGGTACATCGGTACCCAGTGGCGACAGCATGCCCATACCGGTGACCACGACGCGTCTACGCGACACAGTACTCTCCTTTTCTAATGACAGAGTTTCTTGCCATTGCATCCAGTTGGACGGAATGAAATGGCAACAAGCTCTCGATGCGGGGCCTGGCAGCCGACACGGCGACAGCCAAAGCTTGCAAAGAAAAAACCGCACGCCAGTCAAGGCAGTGCGGTTTTTCCCGACAAGAAGCGTCGACTACAGCGTCTTAGGCCTGGTGGCTGTTGACGTAGTCGATGGCAGCTTGAACGGTAGTGATCTTCTCGGCTTCTTCGTCAGGAATCTCGGTCTCGAATTCCTCTTCCAGAGCCATCACCAGCTCAACGGTGTCAAGCGAATCGGCACCCAGGTCATCGACGAAGGACTTCTCGTTAGTCACTTCTTCTTCCTTGACGCCCAGTTGCTCGGCGACGATTTTCTTGACGCGTTCTTCGATGGTGCTCATACCTAGTTTTCACTCCTAATGGATATATGTCAGGCAGCTGGCCGGTGGCTAATTTTATAGAAGAACGTCCGCTTTTCAAGCTCAACGCGCCTTCAGCCTAGTCCCACGACCAGCCCCCTGGAATCTGATTGCAGCTTTATAACGGATTTTAGGCTCGCAGTATGACTCTTTTTTTACGAAATCCGTCACATTGAACGGCGATATTACATGTACATCCCGCCATTGACGGGCACGGTTGCGCCCGTCACGTACGCTGCGCCGTCAGAGGCCAGGAACGAAACCACCTTGGCGATTTCATCTGCCTGACCCAGGCGGCCCAGCGGAATCTGGGTCTGCAGGGCTTCGCGCTGCGCTTCTGGCAGCTCGCGGGTCATGTCGGTATCGATGAAACCCGGAGTGACCGAGTTGACGGTGATACCGCGCGAGCCCACTTCCCGCGCCAGGGCACGACTGAAGCCTTCCAGACCGGCCTTGGCCGCAGCATAGTTGGCCTGCCCAGCGTTACCCATGGCGCCGACCACCGAGCCGATGCTGATGATACGGCCCCAGCGCGCCTTGGTCATGCCGCGCAACACGCCCTTGGACAGACGGTAGAGGCTGTTCAGGTTGGTATCGATGACATCGAACCACTCGTCGTCCTTCATGCGCAGCATCAGGTTGTCACGCGTGATACCCGCATTGTTCACCAGAACGGTCGGCGCACCGAACTGCTCGCCGATGGCCGACAGTACCGAATCAACCGATTCGGCGCTGGTCACGTTCAGCTCCATGCCGGTACCGGCAATACCATGTTCCTTCAGGGTCGCGGCAATACGCTCGGCACCCGAGGCCGAGGTCGCAGTACCGATGACGGTGGCGCCTTGGCGACCCAGTTCCAGGGCGATGGCCTGGCCAATGCCACGGCTGGCGCCAGTGACCAGTGCAACTTTACCTTGCAGGCTCATGCAAGCTTCTCCAAATCAGGCCAGTGCCGCACGCGTGGCGGCAACGGCGTCAGGGGTGTTGAGGTTGTAGGTGGTTACGCCATCGGCGCAGCGCTTGTTGAGGCCAGCCAGGACCTTGCCCGGACCGCACTCGACCAGGTGCACCGCACCGTTGGCAGCCAGCGCCTGGACGCACTCGACCCAGCGCACGGGCTGGTACAGCTGGGCCAGCAGATCACGCTTCAGCGCCTCCAGATCGGGTGCGATGGCAGCTGTCACATTCTGCACAACCGGAATCTGTGGCGCCTGCCACTCGATGGCATTGACCGCAGCGGCAAATCGTTCGGCCGCAGGTTTCATCAGCGCGCAGTGCGACGGTACGCTGACTGCCAGCGGCAAGGCGCGCTTGGCGCCTTTTGCCTTGCACAGCTCCATGGCCCGGTCCACGGCGGCCTTGTTACCGGCGATCACCACCTGGCCCGGCGAATTGAAATTGACCGCGCTGACGACTTCGTCTTCAGCCGCTTCGGTGCAGATCTGTACCACGACGGCGTCGTCCAGCCCCAGGATTGCGGCCATGGCACCGTGCCCGGCAGGCACGGCTTCCTGCATCAACTGGCCGCGGCGCTCGACCAGGCGAACGGCGTCCTTGAGGCTAATGCTGCCCGCTGCGACCAGGGCACTGTACTCACCCAGGCTATGACCCGAGACGAATGCAGGCTTGGCGCCGCCCTCCTCAAGCCACAGGCGCCATAGCGCAATGGAGGCGGTCAGAATGGCCGGCTGCGTTTTATCGGTCTGATCGAGTTGCTCTTGCGGACCTTCCTGAACCAGTTTCCAAAGGTCGTAACCCAGCGCCTCGGAAGCTTCCTTGAAGGTCTCGATGATCACCGGCTTCTGCGCGCCGAGCTCGGCGAGCATGCCCAGCGACTGGGAACCTTGACCTGGAAAGACGAATGCGAGAGATGCAGACATTGAACAAGCCCTTATGATCTTGTCGTCGGATAGAGGCGCCTGGCGCATGCCGGGCGCAGAATCTGAACATTTGGATGAAGACCGAAACCGTGCGGTCACATTTAAGCATTTCGTCGGCAAGACCGCTAAGCGCGGGCTCGCATCACACTACGTGAGCAAATCCTCCAGGCGACCATGGAGGCGCTTTGGCAGATTCTCCTGAATTTCGATCAGGGCGCGCTGGATTGCACTCTGAAAACCCTCCACGCCTGCCGCGCCGTGGCTTTTGACGACGATGCCCTGCAACCCCAGAAAGCTGGCACCGTTGTGCCGTGCCGGGGCCAGATCAGCCTGCACACGTTTGAGCAGCGGCATGGCCACAGCGCCTGCCAGGCGCGACAACAGTCCGCGCCTGAAGGCCTGCTCGATACGCTGCGCAATCATGGTGGCCAACCCTTCGCTGGACTTGAGCAGGATATTGCCAACGAAACCGTCGCAGACCACCACGTCCGCTGCCCCTTCGTACAAGCCGTCACCTTCGATGAAACCGACGTAATTGAGGCCGCGAGCCCCTTGCAACAGGTTTGCCGCCAGCCTGACCTGCTGATTACCCTTTATGTCTTCGGTGCCCACGTTCAGCAGTGCCACTCGCGGGCGCTGCACGCCCAGCGACTGCGCCGCCACCGACCCCATCACCGCAAACTGGTAAAGCTGCTCGGCCGTGCAGTCGACATTGGCGCCAAGGTCAAGCAGCTGGCAGTAGCCGGTGCGTGTCGGGATGGCGGCTACCATGGCTGGACGATCGATGCCTGGCAGCGTCTTGAGCACGCTACGAGACAGCGCCATCAGGGCCCCGGTATTACCGGCGCTGACACAGGCCTGGGCCTTGCCGTCACGCACCAGCTCCAAGGCAACACGCATGGATGAATCCGGTTTGCCGCGCAATGCCTGTGAAGGCCGCTCGTCCATACCGATCACTTCTGCGGCACCGAGAATGTGCAGGCGCGCGCGATCGGCAGCTGAATAGCCGCTGACAAGTTCTTCCAAGAGGGAGGGTTGACCGACGAGGGTCAGGTGAAGCGAGGGGGTAGCCGACAGGCAGGCGATGCTAGCCTGGACAATGCTGCGGGGACCGAAGTCCCCGCCCATTGCGTCGATCGCGATGATCTGAGCGGACAAGGATTACTCGTCAGCGCCCTTATCGATCACTTTGCGACCACGGTATACGCCTTCTGGCGAAACGTGGTGGCGCAGGTGCACTTCGCCGGTGGACTTCTCTACCGACAGCGCGTTTTCCGACAGGGCATCGTGCGAACGACGCATGTCACGGGCAGAGCGGGATTTTTTGTTCTGCTGAACAGCCATAATTGATTAACTCCTAAACGTTTGGGTCACGCTTTAACTGCGCCAAAACACTGAACGGGTTGGACCGCGATACCTCGTCCTTGCTCGAGTCGGGCTCGTCTGCGCCCGCCGGCTGCTGGCATTCTTCCGGATGATGAGCAGGCACGATGGGCAAGGCGAGCAACAGCTCTTCCTCGATCAGCGCCTGCAGATCCAATGGATCTTCGCCCAGTTCCAGCACGTCATAGCCTTTCGGCAACGACTGGGTATTCGCACCCTCCTTCACCACGGCGTAGGTACACTCGCTGTGGATCGGCAGGGTGACCAGCTCAAGACAACGCTGGCAAACCATCTTGACTTCGACATCCAGCTCGCTGTGGATAACCACAGTGTGCTGTTCGTCTCGTTCAAAATCGAACTTCGCCTGCACCGTACCGACATTGTCGGAAAGCGGGTCGCAGAGTCTTTCCAAATCAGCGAGTGGTAGCGAACCGCTAAGGGTTACGCCACGATCAGCCAATTTGCGCGGGTCAACGTGAGGTGGAATCGGGTCATTCAACATAGGCGCAGCATTCTAGGGATGCCCCCCGTCCCTGTCAAAGGAATTTGGTGGCATCGTGCGTGATAGGATGGGTTCAACCGAATCAGGAGCTTACCATGCTTGCACTGTTACTGGCTTCCAGTTCCCTTTATCGCCGCGAACTGCTTGCGCGCCTGCGCCTTCCGTTCACCTGGGCAAGCCCTGACATAGACGAAACGCGCCAGCCGCAAGAGCCTGCAATCGACCTGGTCCAGCGCCTGGCCATGCAAAAAGCCCAAGCCCTTGCGGGCAGCCACCCAAACCACCTGATCATCGGCTCGGATCAGGTCGCGGTGCTAGGCGAGCACATTCTGGGCAAGCCCCACACAGTCGAGCGAGCCTGCGAACAGCTGCTCGCCTGCAGTGGCCAGCAGGTAACGTTCCTTACCGCACTGGCGCTGCTCAACAGCGCCACCGGGCAGTGCCAGGTGGACTGCGTGCCGTTCACCGTGAAGCTGCGGACGCTGGACCGAGAGCGTATCGAACGCTACGTGGCAGCGGAAATGCCCCTCGATTGCGCCGGTAGTTTCAAGGCCGAAGGGCTTGGCGTGAGTTTGTTCGAAAGCACCGAGGGGTGCGATGCGACCAGCCTGGTGGGGCTCCCACTGATACGGCTCGTCGACATGCTGGCCCTGGAGGGAGTGCGTGTACCATAGCCAAACCGGGGGGTCGTGCACCGACCCCATAGAGGCGACTGGGCTTAACGCAATTGCGGGCCCTGGAAACCCATCCACATGGCCAGGCGCTCTGCCACGCTGGCGCCCATGCGCTTGGAGAAACGGTCCAGTGGCGATTCCTGCACGGTGAAATCCACCAGATCCTTTTCGCCCACCACCTCACGCGCCACATAGCTGGCACTGCCCAGGCCATCGATCAGGCCAAGCGCCTTGGCCTGCTCGCCGGACCAGACCAGGCCGCTGAACAGCTCCGGGTGATCCTTGTCCTTGAGTCGCTCGCCCCGCCCCTGCTTGACCATGGCGATGAACTGGTTGTGGGTGGTGTCCAGCACGCCCTGCCAGAACTGAGTCTCCTCAGGTTTCTGCGGTGAGAAGGGATCGAGAAACGCCTTGTGCTCACCGGACGTGTAGAGCCGGCGCTCCACGCCAAGCTTGTCCATGGCGCCAACGAAACCATAGCCCGCAGCCGTCACGCCAATCGACCCGACCAGACTGGCCTTGTCGGCATAGATCTCATCAGCGGCACTGGCGATGTAATAGGCTCCCGACGCACCCAGGTCGGCGATGACGGCGTACAGCTTGATGCCAGGGTGCTCGGCACGCAGGCGGCGAATCTCGTCATACACATAGCCTGCCTGCACGGGGCTGCCGCCCGGGCTGTTGATGCGCAGGACCACGGCCTTGGTCTTGCTGTCCTTGAAGGCATCGCGCAGGCCCTTGACGATGTTGTCGGCACTGGCAGCCTCCTGGTCGGCGATGACCCCGCGTACCTCCACCAAGGCTGTATGACTGGCACCGCCCGAGGCAGCCTTGTCCATGTCGGCCCAGGGCAGGAACAGCGCCAGGATGCCGAAGAGATAGATGAACGTCAGCAGCTTGAAAAAGATACCCCAGCGTCGCGACCGGCGCTGCTCCTGGATCCCCGCCAGCAAGGTCTTTTCCAGCAGCTTCCAACTTTTGCGCTCCTCGCGCTCCTCGGGCTCGGCCTCGGGGGCCTTCCATTCGCCTGCCATGCTCACCTACCTCGAAAATGAACCTGCGGAACCAGACAGCCACTCGCGCAGCTGGCCAAAGTGATCGATACAAACCTGCGGCCCGAACTCGGCCAGCGCCTGGAGCGACATTGCGCCATAACCCACGGCGACGCAGTGCATCCCCGCGTTACTGGCCATCTGCAGATCGAACGCAGAATCTCCGACCATCAGCGCACGACCCGGTTCGACGCCGCAATGGTCGAGTATTTGTTCGAGCATCAGTGGGTGGGGCTTGCCGCGCGTCTCATCGGCCGCACGCGTGATATCGAAAAACCGCTCAAGGCCGTTGGCCTTGAGCACCCTGTCAAGACCGCGGCGCGCCTTGCCGGTAGCCACCGCCATTCGATAGCCCTCGGCGCGAAAGGCCGCCAGCGATTCGACAACGCCATCGAACAGCGGCGAAGGCTGTTGATCGAGCGCCGTGTAGATATCGGCATAGTGCTGACGAAAACGCTCTACCTGCTCAGGTGGCAGACGCGGATAAAGGGTGTGGATCGCCTCGGCCAACGACAGCCCGATGATCCCCTTGATGGCCTGCTCCTGACTGGGCGCGTGGCCGGCGCGCTCGGCAGCAACCTGCATGGCCTCGACGATGCGCCCGACGGAGTCGGCCAAGGTGCCGTCCCAGTCGAAGATCAGCAGCGCGTAGTCACGGCGCACTCAAACGCTCCACGGTCTTGGCCCACATTTCATCCACGGGCGCCTCCAACTTGAGCTCCCCACCATCCGGAAGCGGCACCGTCAGCGCATACGCGTGCAGGAAAAGACGCTTGCCGCCCAGCTCGCGGATTTCGCGACTGAAATCTTCGTCGCCATACTTGCTGTCGCCTGCGATCATGTGCCCGGCATGCAGGGCATGCACGCGAATCTGGTGGGTACGGCCCGTGATCGGGCGCGCCTCCACGAGGGTGGCGAAGTCGCCGAAGCGGCGCAGTACACGGAACAGGGTCAGCGCCTCCTTGCCTTCGTCGTTGACTTCGACCATGCGCTCGCCTGAGCGCAGGTTGCTCTTGAGCAGCGGTGCATTGACTTGTTTCTTCGCGGTTGGCCAGTGACCGCGCACCAGGGCCATGTAGCGTTTGTCCACGCCATCCCCGCGCAGCGCAGCATGCAGATGGCGCAGCATGCTGCGCTTCTTGGCGATCATCAGCAGGCCCGAGGTGTCCCGGTCCAGGCGATGCACCAGCTCCAGCTCCTTGGCATCAGGGCGCAACTGACGCAGCGCCTCGATCACCCCAAAACTCAGCCCGCTACCGCCATGCACGGCGATCCCGGCAGGCTTGTTCATCACGATCAACGCCTTGTCTTCGTGAACGATGGCGGCTTCGAGCCGCTGCAGCAGCCCCTGAGCCACCGGCGCCGGCTCGTCGCGCTCAGGCAGTCGCACGGGCGGCACCCGCACGATGTCGCCCGCCTGGATCTTGTACTCGGGCTTGACCCGACCTTTGTTCACTCGCACCTCGCCCTTGCGCAGGATGCGATAGACCAAGGTCTTGGGCACACCCTTGAGGGCTGTGATGAGAAAGTTGTCGATACGCTGGCCGGCAAGTTCCGGCGCGACTTCAATCAGCTGGACGCCGGAAGTCGGAGAGGTATTGGTTGTCATGGCGCAATCATACAATTTTTATGGAATTGAAGCACTTAATCATTGCTGCTATAGTCGCGAACGCCGCCATAAGCGGCAGGCCAGTGGAATCAGGCTGTGCGCCAGTCACTGACCTACGCAATTCTCCAGGACGCGAGGCCGTCCTACGGGGGTTCGCCAGTTTACCGAATTGCCTGGAATCGCCACCAGCGCCGTGTAGAGAAGACCGAAAATAAACGACAAGTGCGGTGTCAAACCTGCTTACACGCTTCTTTTCGCAGTACCTCTGCCCGCCCGTCGCTTCCACGCAACCCATGGCGAATGCCTCGGAAATACCTGCCTTGGACATGAATGGCGCCAGCGCAGAATCGCGCTGGCGAAAAATGCAACCCGTTGCGGATTCAGCGCGCGGCAGCACCCGAATTATCAGGGATACGTGCAGGGTGGAGATGCACAGCCCTCGGACCGTGTAGCACCGCGTCCGGCCACCAGCCCCATCATACGGCTGGCGAGCGGATAAGGTCCTGAACAGATGCCCCTGGGCGTCCACGGCTGAAGGTTGATTCCTCCTCCTGACTGAGTGCACCAGGCCCGCTTGGTTGATTCGGATAACAATTCGAAGCCTCCGGGGCCTTGTTGGCACCGCAGCAAAACAGGACGCGTCGTCGCGACAACGGCAGGCTGGGCAACCGGCTGGTGCCGAACGTCGCTCGACACGGGGGTGGTTAACCACCCTTTGCGCACCTTGGCACCGACCATGAGACGTCGTGTGTGCCGAACGCCGTTTCCGGCAGCCCGGAAACCGACGGTACAACATGAAAAGAATGCTGATTAACGCCACTCAACCCGAAGAGTTGCGCGTAGCCCTGGTGGACGGCCAACGCCTCTACGACCTGGACATCGAGTCCGGTGCACGTGAGCAGAAAAAGGCCAACATCTACAAAGGCAAGATCACTCGCATCGAACCTAGCCTCGAAGCCGCCTTCGTCGACTTCGGTTCCGAACGTCACGGCTTCCTGCCGCTGAAAGAAATCTCCCGCGAATACTTCAAGAAGGCCCCTGAAGGCCGCGTCAACATCAAGGAAGTGCTCAGCGAAGGCCAGGAAGTCATCGTCCAGGTCGAGAAGGAAGAGCGCGGCAACAAAGGCGCCGCCCTCACCACCTTCATCAGCCTGGCCGGCCGCTACCTGGTGTTGATGCCCAACAACCCACGCGCCGGCGGCATTTCCCGTCGCATCGAAGGTGAAGAGCGCAACGAGTTGCGCGAAGCGCTCAATGGCCTGACCGTACCAGGCGACATGGGCCTGATCGTTCGCACCGCCGGCCTTGGCCGCAGCAGCGAAGAGATGCAGTGGGACCTGGACTACCTGCTGCAACTGTGGACCGCCATCAAGGAAGCCTCGCTGGACCGCGCCGCGCCGTTCCTGATCTATCAGGAAAGCAACGTCATCATCCGCGCCATCCGCGACTACCTGCGCCAGGACATCGGCGAAGTGCTGATCGACAGCATCGATGCCCAGGAAGAAGCCCTGACCTTCATTCGCCAGGTCATGCCGCAGTACGCCAGCAAGGTCAAACTGTACGAAGACAGCGTCCCGCTGTTCAACCGCTTCCAGATCGAGAGCCAGATCGAAACCGCGTTCCAGCGCGTGGTCGAGCTGCCATCGGGCGGTTCGATCGTGATCGACCCGACCGAAGCGCTGGTGTCCATCGACATCAACTCGGCACGCGCCACCAAGGGCAGCGACATCGAGGAAACCGCGCTGCAGACCAACCTGGAAGCGGCCGAGGAAATCGCCCGCCAGCTGCGCCTGCGTGACATCGGCGGCCTGATCGTGATCGACTTCATCGACATGACCCCTGCCAAGAACCAGCGCGCCGTGGAAGAGCGCGTGCGTGAATGCCTCGAGGCCGACCGCGCTCGCGTGCAGGTTGGCCGCATCTCGCGCTTCGGCCTGCTGGAAATGTCCCGTCAGCGCCTGCGTCCGTCGCTGGGCGAAAGCAGCGGCATCGTCTGCCCGCGCTGCTCGGGCACCGGCATCATCCGTGACGTGGAATCGCTGTCGCTGGCTATCCTGCGCCTGATCGAAGAAGAGGCCCTGAAGGATCGCACTGCCGAAGTCCGTGCCCAGGTGCCGATCCCGGTGGCCGCCTTCCTGCTCAACGAGAAGCGCAATTCCATCACCAAGATCGAGCTGCGTACCCGTGCACGCATCATCATCTTGCCGAACGATCACCTGGAAACCCCACACTTCGAAGTCCAGCGCCTGCGCGACGACAACCCTGAAGTACTGAACAACCAGTCCAGCTACGAAATCGCCGCCAGCGAGACCGAAGAAGCGCCACAGCCGACCGCCACCCGCACCCTGGTTCGCCAGGAAGCCGCTGTGAAAACCGCCCCGGCCCGTGCGAACGCACCTGTGCCTGCCACCGAGCAGCCACAACCTGCGCCAGCCGCCGCCCCTGCCCCAAGCGCCCCGGAGCCCAGCCTGTTCAAGGGCTTGGTGAAGTCGCTGGTGAGCCTGTTCGCTGGCAAGGAAGAACCTGCTGCCGCGCCTGTCGCCCCTGCCGCTGAAAAGCCGACTACCGAGCGCAGCCCGCGCAACGAGGAACGTCGTAACGGACGCCAGCAGAGCCGTAACCGTAACGGTCGTCGTGACGAAGAGCGCAAGCCGCGTGAAGAGCGTGCCGAGCGCGCCCCGCGCGAGGAACGCCAGCCACGCGAGGAGCGTGCTGTGCGTGAAGAACGTGCACCACGAGAAGAACGTGCCCCGCGCGAAGAGCGTGCACCACGCCAGTCGCGCGAGGACCGTCGCGGCAACCGTGGCGAAGAGCGCGTGCGTGAACTGCGCGAGCCGTTGGACGCTACACCGCCAGCAGAACGCGAGGAGCGTCAGCCGCGTGAAGAGCGCGTAGCCCGCGAAGAACGTGCTCCACGTGAAGATCGCGCGCCTCGCGAAGAACGTGCTCCGCGTGAAGAGCGCGCACCTCGCGAAGAACGTGCTCCGCGTGAAGAGCGCGCGCCTCGGGAAGAGCGTGCTCCGCGTGAAGAGCGCGCCCCACGTGAAGAGCGCGCACCTCGCGAAGAGCGTGCTCCGCGTGAAGATCAGGCGCCTCGTGAAGAGCGTGCAGCCCGGGAAGAACGCGCCCCGCGCCAACCTCGTGAAGAACGTCAGCCACGCGCGGCCGAGGAAGCAGCAGAACACGCCGCCGAGCTGGCCGAAGAGCAACTGCCGAACGAAGAGCAACTGCAGGATGAGCAGGACGGCAACGATGGCGAGCGTCCGCGCCGCCGCTCGCGTGGCCAGCGTCGCCGCAGCAACCGTCGCGAGCGCCAGCGCAACGCCAATGGTGAGTTGATCGACGGTGAAGAAGAAGGCAGCGAAGAGCAGCCTCAACAGCGCCAGGCCACCGAGCTGGGCGCAGAGCTGGCCGCAGGCGTCGCGGTGACCGCTGCGGTTGCGACCAGCAACATCAGCACCGACGCCGAGGCCCAGGCCAATCAGCAGGCCGAGCGCGCTACCGCCGAAGTCGCCGCTGTTGCCCCAACCGACAGCAGCGAAATCGCCCAACCGGTCGAGCAGGCTGACGCTGTGGCCCAAGCAGAAGCGGCCGCCGTGGCCCCGGCGGTCGAGCAGCCAGTCAGCGAGCCAGCGCCGTTTGTCGAGGCCTCGGCCGAGCCAGTGGTTGAGGTTGTCCCGCAGCCGGCAATTGAACAAGCCTCCGTTGCTGAGCCAGCCGCAGCCACCGAAACTGCAGCCGTTGAAGCCCCGGCAGACGTTCAGGCACCTGAAGCACCAGTCACTGAAGTGCCCGCGGAAGCCCCGGCCATCGAAGCCGGCGAAATCGAGCAGGCACCTTCCGTGATCGAGGTTGCCCCGGTAGCCGAACAGCCCGCCCCGGCGGTCGAGGCCCAGCCAGAGGTGGCCGAGCCAGAGGTTGTGGCCGAGCCTGAAACGGCCGCGCCTGAGCCTGAGCCAGCAGCCGCCGCAGCCGCCGTGGCAGAGCCTGCCACCGTCATGCTGTCCAACGGCCGCGCACCAAACGATCCACGTGAAGTGCGTCGCCGCAAGCGTGAGGCTGAGGCTGCCGCCAAAGCCGCCCAGGCTACCGCCGCTACCGACGCGCCAACGCCAGAGACCGCCGACGAGCCGAAAACCCATCAGGGTTGATAGCCAAGGCTGAATGAAAAAGCCCCGCCAGTGCGAACTGGCGGGGCTTTTTCTTGGCCGGGCGTTTACCCTTATGGACGGACACGGCGCCTGGACGACGCTGTAGGCAGCATCAATAAAGATTGGGCTCCATCTCAAGCTCAACCCCGAACCGCTCCAGGATGTCGGCCTGGATTCGCCGCGCCAGAGCGTGCATTTGCGCCCCGCTCGCCTGGCCATGGTTGACCAGCACCAGCGACTGCAGGCGATGCACTCCGGCATCGCCTTCGCGATAGCCCTTCCAGCCCGCCTGCTCGATCAGCCAGCCCGCTGCCAGCTTCACTTGGCCATCGGCCTGAGGGTAGGCAATGACATCTGGATGCTGCGCACGAATGCGCTCAACCACCTGCGCCGCGACCACGGGGTTCTTGAAGAAACTCCCGGCATTACCCAGCTCGGCCGGATCAGGCAATTTCTCACGACGAATACTGCAGATAGCATCACTGATGGCCTGCGCAGTGAGCACGGTGCTGCCCTGCTCGGCCAGGCGCTGACGCACCGGGCCGTAGTCCAAGCGCGCCTGCAAGGTGCGACTCAAGGCGAAACGCACACGCAGTATCAGCCAGCGACCAGGGTTACGCTTGAACAGGCTGTCACGGTAGCCGAACGCGCAGTCGGACAAGGCGAAGTCACGGACTTCACCCGTCTTGCGGTCCAGCGCGGTCAAGCCAGCGAAGACATCCTTGATCTCGACGCCATAAGCGCCCACGTTCTGCATGGGTGCAGCGCCTACTGTGCCGGGAATCAGGCTGAGGTTCTCCAACCCGCAAAACCCCTGCGCGAGCGTCCACTGCACAAACGGGTGCCAGGCCTCACCCGCCTCGGCCTCGACCACAACGTGTTCGCCATCGTCAGTGAGCACGCGACGACCCTGGGTTGCGACGTGCAGCACCAGGGCATCGACATCGCGGGTCAGCAGCAGGTTGCTGCCCCCACCGATCACCAGCACCGGTACACCCTGCTGCTGCGCACCGTCCAGCGCCTGACGCACCTGCAGGTCGTCTCTGGCCTGGATGAAATAGCGCGCTTTCACGTCGATGCCAAAGGTGTTGTACGGCTTGAGCGAGACCTGCTCCTGCCAATGCTCGGTCATAACCGCCCCTTGATTTCCACGACCAGCGCTTGGCAGGCGGCTTCGATCAGGTCGAGCACCTGCTCGAAGCCGTCGGCACCGCCATAGTACGGGTCTGGCACTTCATCGAGCGCAGAACCGTAGCGGCGCAAAAACAGGTCGAGCTCACCCACTGCCGTGGACGGGCGCAGGGCACGCAGATCGCGCAGGTTGCTCTGATCCATCGCCAGGATCAGGTCGTACTCGGCGAAGTGCGCCACCTTGACCTGCTGGGCACGCTGCTTCGACAGGTCGTAGCCACGTGCCAGCGCGGCCTTGAGGGTGCGGCTATCGGGCGCCTTGCCAACGTGCCAGTCGCCCGTACCGGCCGAGGCTACCTGCACCTGATCGGCAAGCCCTGCGGCCTGCAGTTGATGACGCAGCACGCCTTCGGCGGTAGGCGAGCGGCAGATGTTGCCCAGGCACACGAACAGAACGCGCATCAGGCCTCCAGCAAGCGCCGTACGCGCTCCAGGTCTTCAGGGGTGTCCACGCCCACGGCGGGGGCCTCGATGGCATCTTCCACATGAATACGCACGCCGTGCCACAACGCACGCAGCTGCTCCAGCGCCTCGGTCTGCTCCAGCCAACATGGGCCCCAGCCGACGAAATCATGGAGGAAACCAACCCGATAGGCATACATGCCGATATGGCGACGGTAAGGCACACCGGGTGGCAGATCCTGGCCTTTGGCAAACGCATCGCGGGCCCACGGCAGCGGCGCACGGCTAAAGCTCAGGGCCAGGCCGTTCTTGTCGCTCACCACCTTGACTGCGTTGGGGTTGAACACCGCTTGCGGTTCGTGGATCAGCTCGGCCAAGGTCGCAATACCGGCTTGCGGGTTAGCCGCCAGGTTGGCGGCCACCTGGTCGATGATCACTGGCGGAATCAGCGGCTCGTCACCCTGTACGTTGACCACGATGGCGTCGCTGGGCAGGCCGAGCTGCACGGCCACCTCGGCCAGTCGGTCAGTGCCGGATTCATGGTCGACGCGGGTCATCAGCACTTCGGCGCCAAATGCCTGGCAAGCTTCGTAAATGCCGGCATCGTCGGTTGCGATGACGACACGGCTGGCGGCACTTCGGCGCGCCTGTTCCCACACGTGCTGCACCATTGGCTTGCCGGCGATGGGCAGCAGGGGCTTGCCTGGCAAGCGCGTGGAGCGCAGGCGGGCTGGAATGACGACAGTGAAATCCAGGCTCATTTGTCCAGGCGCTCATCATCGGTCAGGGTACGTGCCTCGCTTTCCAGCATGACCGGGATACCGTCGCGAATGGGATAGGCAAGGCCGGCGCCCTTGCTGATCAGCTCGGTCTTGTCGGCGCTGAGCTTGAGCGGGCCCTTGGTGATTGGGCAGGCCAGGATATCGAGCAGTTTGGTGTCCATAAAAGGCTTCCTTTGGCCAGATGGCCGACATTGAAAACGGGATCAGGGCTTGGGTAGCAAACGTTGCAACTGCAGGTCGAACCAAGTGCCAAATGCCGGCGTGGGTTGGGCTTCCACAGCCAGGTACCACCAGTTCTCGGCGGCGAAAGAGCGGCACTTCACCGCATCCTTCTCGGTCATGACCAGCGGCAGTGGCGGTGTGAAGGCAAGGTTCTGGGCACTGAATTGTGCGTGGTCGGCAAAGGGGTGCGGCAGCGGCTGCCAGCCTAGCCCTTGCAAGGTATTGAAGAAACGCTGCGGATTACCGATGCCGGCCACTGCATGCAGGCGCTGGCCGGCGGAAAAATGGTCGAGTGCCCGGCGCTCGCCCGTGCGCAGGTTGACCAATGCGCTGGGCTGCAGGCGAAAACCAAAGCCTTCGGCAGTGTCTTGCTCCGCGCCATTGAACAGGACCGCGTCGGCCGCCTTCAGGCGCTCGACAGGCTCGCGCAAGGGGCCGGCCGGCAGGCATCGGCGGTTGCCCAGGCCGCGAGCGGCGTCGATCAAGACCAATTCCAGGTCTCGCGCCAGGCGGTAGTGCTGCATGCCGTCGTCACACAGGATCAGGTCCAGGTGTTCGCTGGCCAGCAGGGCCTGCACCGCACGGGCGCGGTCCGGGTCGATCATCAGCGGCACACCGGTACGCTGCACGATCAGCAGCGGCTCGTCGCCCGCCTGCTCGGCAGCCTGATCGGCCGTGACCCGCCAAGGCAACTGCGGCGGTTTGGCGCCATAGCCACGGCTGACCACCCCTACCCTCAAGCGCCGCTGGCGGCAGTGCTCGATCAGCCAGAGAATCATGGGGGTCTTGCCCGTACCGCCGACGGTGATGTTTCCCACCACGATGACGGGCACCGGGGCGCGGTAGCTGGTCCGCTGGTCGTTGAGAAAACGACTGCGCTTGCGTTTGACCACCCAGCGGTACAGCGCTTCCAGCGGACGCAGCAACGCCAGTGCAGGATGGCCGGTGTACCAGGCAGCAAGCAGGCGATCGGCTAGTGTCATCAGGGTGTGCTCTGGGCCGCCTCGACGGTGGTCATGCGCAACTGGCTGAAGCCGAGCTTGCCGGCGGCATCCATTGCGGTGACCACAGCCTGGTGCGGGGTCTTGCCGTCGGCACTGATGGCCAGGGGCAGTGTGTTGTCGCCACCTGATTCACGCTCGATGGCCTCGCTGAGGGTGGCCAGGTCGCTCTTGGGCAGCAGGTGGTTATTCACTGAATACACCCCTTCGGCACTGATGGTGATCTCTACCAACTTGCCCTCATCGCCCGGTGCCCGCTCGGCGCTGGCCGCTTCGGGCAACTGGACGCGCAGCTGGGTTTCGCGAGTGAACGTGGTGGTGACCACGAAGAACAGCAACAACACGAACACTACGTCGATCAACGACGCGAGGTTGATGTCGATGTTCTCGCGCTGGCGATTGCGCCGAAACTTCACGCCTTGCCTCCCGCCACTTCCACCTCGCGGTCCCCCTGAATCACTTCCACCAGTTTGATCGCCTCCTGCTCCATGCCCACCACCAGCTCATCGATGCGGCGCAGCAGGAAGCGGTGGAAGAACACCGCCGGGATACCGACCATCAGCCCGGCTGCGGTAGTTACCAGGGCCTTTGAAATACCGCCCGCCAGCACCGAGGCGTTGGCGGTCATCTGCGACCCCATGAACGCGCTGAAGATGTCGATCATGCCCAGCACGGTGCCCAGCAGGCCCAGCAGCGGCGCCATGGCGGCAATGGTGCCCAGCGTGCTGATGTAGCGCTCCAGCTCGTGGATGACGCGCGAGGCGGCTTCCTCGATGCACTCTTTCATGATTTCGCGACCATGACGCGAGTTGGCCAGCCCTGCCGCGAGGATCTCCCCCAAGGGCGAGTCGGCACGCAGGGCCTTGAGCTTGTCACTGGTCAGTTGCTTGTCCTTGATCCACATCCACACCTGGCCCAGCAGGTGAGGCGGACTGACGCGACTGGCGCGCAGGGTCCACAGGCGCTCGACGACGATAGCCATGGCGGCGATGGAACTCAGAATGATCGGCAGCATCATCCAACCGCCTGACTTGACCAATTCCCACACAGTAGAAGCCCTCTGGAAAAGGTCGCCACTTTACCATAGGCGCGCCAGGGGCTCATCAGCATTAACCACCCCTGGCGTCACGCCAGAACCGGCGCTGGCTGCGCATACCCTCGACCTTTCCTTGCACACCGAGCACCAGATGCAACGCCCCCTCCACCGCCGTGTCGTGAAGGGTCATGCCATGCCTGCGATAGCGTTCGACCACCTGTGCATGGGGATGCCCGAAGCTGTTGTTGCGCCCGCGGGATATCAGTACCCCACGCGGGGCTGCAGCGCGGATGAAGGCTTCGCTCGACGAACTGCGGCTGCCGTGGTGAGGCGACTGCAGCCAGTCGATGCGTGGTGAGTCCATGGCAGCCAGCCACGCACGTTCGGCCCCCGCCTCCATGTCCCCGGCCAGCAGCAAACGCTCGCCCGACGCCTCGACCAGCAACACGCAGGAGCGGTCATTGCTGGTGCGCGCATCCGCCCAGCGCCACAGGGAAAAGCGCACGCCGTCCCACTCCCACTGCTCGCCACTGACGCAAGGCTGTAACTGAACCGCTTCCAGCGGCTCACCGCCAATCGCCCGCCTGATCGGCAGCCCGCGCCCGATTGCACCTGCACCGCCGGCGTGATCGGCATGGGCGTGACTGACCACCAGCAGATCCAGGCTGTCGACCCCCAACTTGCGCAAGGTGGGCAACACGACCCGTTCACCCAGATCGCTTTCACCCCTGGCTGGACCTGCGTCATACAGCAGACTGTGCTGCCGGGTACGCAGCAACACCGCCAAGCCTTGGCCCACGTCCAGCTGCCACACCTCGACCTGGCCATCCGGGACAGGCTCGCGAGGTGCCCAGAGCGCCACGAGCATCACCGCACCCAACCCACGCAGCGGCACACCCCGTGGCAGCAACAGCAGCAGTGCACCCAGGCAGACCAGCAGCCAGGCCCACAACGGCAATGCGGGAGGCACCCATGCCGGGCGCTGCTGGGCGACCAGCGCCAAGGCGCGAAACAAGATATCCAGCAGGCCGCCTGCCAGCCACAGCAAGGCCTCACCTGCGCTTCCCAAGGGCAGCAACAAGGTGCCCAATAGCGCCAGCGGCAATACCGCCAAGCTCACCCACGGCACCGCCACCAGGTTGGCCAGCGGGGCACTCAGGCTCACCGGCAAGCCCACCGCCAGCAGCACTGGGAGCAGCCCGACGGCGATGACCCACTGCGCTCGCGTCCAGGCCTGCCAGGGTTGCCAAGCCCCTAGCCGGGCACTGAAGGTGTAGATGAGCGTGGCCACGGCGCCGAATGACAACCAGAAACCTGGAAGCAGCGTTGCCAATGGCTCGAACAGCAGTACGGCAACCAGCGCAAGTAACAAGGGGTGAAACGCACCCAGATGACGAAAGCGCAGCCGCCACAGCAGCACCACGGCCAGCATCAGACAGGCGCGCTGTACTGGCACCCCTGCCCCAGCCAGCCAGCCGTAGGCCAGCGCCGCACTCATCGCCAGCGCACAGGCCCAAGGCAGCCACGGCACCCGGGCCGGCCACAGCCCCCAGCGGGCCAACCACGCGACCACGGCGTAGAGCAGACCCGCCACCAGACCGATGTGCTGGCCCGAAATCACCAGCAGGTGCACGGTGCCGGTTGCCTGTAGCACCTGCCAGTCCTCGCGTGCCAGGCCTGCCCCATCGCCAAGCACCAGCGCCACCAGCGCGGCTTGCCGACCATTGGCCTCGACAGCCAGCAGCCGCTCGCGCAGCGCATCGCGCCAGCCGGCTGGCGCGGGCGTCAGTAACTGCCCGGCTTTGACCGTTCCGCTGGCGCCGACCCGGCGTGCCAGCAACTGCGCCTCCCGGTCAGGCCCGTGGGGGTTCAAAAGCCCGCCCGGCCGCTGCAGGGTCACGGCCAGGCGCCACTGCTCGCCGGCACGCAGCGGTGGCCCGTCAAACCAGCTCAATTGCAGGCGTTGCGGCAATTCGGCACGCCGGGAATGCGCCCCCTCAAGGTCGAAGCGAACGCCTTGCGCGGTGCGCGCCGGCAGGCCGACCACGCGCCCTTCCAGCCATAACGTGCGACCCTCGAGCCCTGGCGCCAGACGATCATCCATGGCCTGCTTGGCAGACCAGCAAGCCCAGCAAAAGCCCAGCAGGAACACGCCCAGTAACCACCCGCGGGTGAACAGACTGACGACAGCGCCCGCCGCAAGCAATAACAGCCATCCGACCGATGGCAGTTGAGGCACCAGGCCGAGGCTGAGCAGACCAAGTGCAAGCGCCAACATCCCTGTGCGCATGAGGTAGAGCTCCAGAAGCTGTATCAACCTCTGAGGCATAGCCCACTTGTCGGCAATGCTTGCTCAACAATTGTCACAAACTCTGAACGAGGCCGACCGGGAATCAGGGCATACTGCCTCGGTCAACGCTCCGGGAGCCCCCATGCCGCGCCGACTATTCAAACGCTACATGCCGGACCCGAGCAGTATTCGGGAACACAAGTCCTTACGCTTTTTCGGCACGTTGCTGCATGACCCGAACCTGTGGCACCTGAACCGTCATTCGGTAGCACGAGCCATGGGCGTCGGCCTGTTCGCCGCCTTGATCCCGATGCCTGCGCAAATGCTGCTGGCCGCTGCGTTGGCCATTCCGTTGCGGGGTAACCTGCCGATCGCCGTCAGCCTGGTGTGGCTGACTAACCCGCTGACCATGCCACCGGTGTTTTTCGTGACCTACATGGTCGGTGCCTGGCTGATGCAGGTACCGCCACGCGCGCTGCCCGACACATTGACCTTCCAGTGGATCACCGACCAACTGTCGACGGTCTGGCAACCCTTCCTGCTCGGTTCAATCGTCTGCGCCGTGCTGCTGGGTATGCTCGGCTATTTCAGCACCCTGCTGTACTGGCGCTGGTGGGTGGGCCGGCAATGGCGTCGTCGCCAATGCCGGTGCAACGTTTCAGGCACGCATGCCCCGGCCACTGACCAGCAGCCGCACGCACAGCAGGTAGAGCACGGCAGTGGCCACCAGCATGAAGGTGATCGCCGTGCCAATGCTGATGTCCGACACCCCTAGAATGCCGTAGCGGAACGAATTGACCATGTGCAGCACAGGGTTGGCCAACGAGACGGTCTGCCAGAACGGTGGCAGCAGGGTGATCGAATAGAACACGCCGCCCAGGTAGGTCAGCGGGGTCAGCACGAACGTCGGGATGATCGAGATGTCGTCGAAATTGCGAGCAAACACCGCGTTGACGAAGCCTAGCAACGAGAAGATGGTCGCCGTCAACAGCACCACCACCACGGTCACCCCCAGGTGATGCACCTGCAGGTCGGTGAAGAACATCGACAGGATGGTCACGATCACACCTACCGCCAAGCCACGCAGTACTCCGCCCAGTACGTACCCCACCAGGATGGTGTGTGGCGACACCGGCGAAACCATCAACTCCTCGATCGAGCGCTGGAACTTGCTACCGAAGAAGCTCGAGACCACGTTGCCGTAGGAGTTGGTGATCACCGACATCATGATCAGCCCCGGTACGATGTACTGCATGTAGGTGAACCCACCCATGTCGCCGATCTGCCGACCAATCAGGTTTCCGAAGATGACGAAGTACAGGACCATGGTGATCGCCGGGGGCAGCAAGGTCTGCGGCCAGATGCGCAGGAAGCGCCGTACCTCGCGATAGACGATGGTGTTCAGGGCGACCCAGTTGGTGCGCAGCTCCACACTCATACGGCCACCTTCGACAGGTTCTTTTCCACCAGTGACACGAACAGCTCCTCAAGTCGATTGGTCTTGTTGCGCAGGCTCAATACCTCGATGTTCAGCAGCGCCAACTGGCTGAACAGCGCGGTAATGCCGATGTCCTTGTCCACCTGTACTTCCAGCGTATGAGGCGTCAGCAATCGGCAAGGATACCCTTGCAGGGCCGGGGCACTGGCCAGGTCCTGCTTGAGGTCGAGCACAAAGGTTTCAACGTGCAGCTTGCCCAGCAGGTTGCGCATGCTGGTGTTCTCGACGATGGTGCCGTGGTCGATGATGCCGATGTTGCGGCACAGCTGTTCGGCCTCTTCCAGGTAATGGGTGGTGAGGATGATGGTGATGCCCTTCTCGTTCAGTTCGGTGAGAAAGCTCCACATCGAACGGCGCAGTTCAATGTCCACCCCGGCAGTGGGTTCGTCGAGAATCAGCAAGCGCGGTTCGTGGATCAGCGCGCGGGCAATCATCAAGCGGCGTTTCATGCCGCCAGAAAGCGAACGCGACGGTACATCGCGCTTGTCCCAAAGGCCCAGCTGGGTCAGGTATTGCTCGGCCCGCTCCTTGGCGATTTTTGGCGCAATGCCATAGTAGCCGGCCTGGGTCACGACAATGTCGAAACACTTCTCGAACTGGTTGAAGTTGAATTCCTGCGGCACGACGCCCAGGCAGCGCTTGAGCGCAGACGGCGCACGGTCCAGGTCGTGACCGAACACGTTGACTGTGCCGCTGGTCTTGTTCACCAGGGTAGAAAGGATGCCAATGGTGGTGGACTTGCCGGCGCCGTTGGGGCCAAGCAAGGCGAAGAAGTCGCCTTCGGCAACATCGAGGTCGATGCCATTGAGGGCTTGAAAGCCGTTGCCGTAGGTCTTGGTCAGCTGTCGGATGGACAGGGCAGAACTCATAGCGGGTCACTTACCGAAGAATAGGGTTCAGGACACGCCAGACAGGTTCACTGGCGCAGTGAGTGCGGCCAATGGTGCAAGGCTCGGCCGCACAAGTACAGTCACGTGTATCGATAGTGACTATCGAAACGGCTGCGGTGTTCGATCAGGTCAGCGCAGTCATCACGCCAGCCTGATAGGCCGGGCGGCTCTTGAGGCGTTCGTACCACGCCTTGAGGTGGTACATGTCCGGACGCTCGATGGGCATCTCGAACCAGGCGTAGGCGAAGCACCCCAGTGGGATATCACCCATGCCAATGTGTTCTCCCGACAGATACGGCTGTGTGGCCAGGGCCTGATCGGCCATGGACAGCAACTGTGCGCACTGCTTGTGCGCCGCATTGATCGCCACCCAGTCCCGCTGATCTTCAGGGGTGCGCAGCATGCCCCAGAATAGTGGACGGAAAGGGGTCGCCAGGGAAGAGGTGGTCCAGTCCATCCACTTATCGGCCAGGGCGCGCTGGCGCGGATCGTCCAGGTACCAGCCCTGCGCCTGACCATATTCGGCGCACAAGTAGCGGACGATGGCGTTGGATTCCCACAGGGTCAGGTCGCCATCTTCCAGCATAGGCACCAGGCCATTTGGGTTGCGTGCGCGGTAGTACGGCTCATCTACCACGCCGAAAGCGCCTCCAGCGTCGATCGACTCGAAATCCAGACCCAGCTCATGGGCAATCCACAATGCCTTGCGCACATTGCTCGAGTTCTTGCGGCCCCAGATCTTCAGCATGACGACGTCCTCAGGAATGCTCAGGTCATGCAGTCTACTCCAGACATTAGCCGGCTGTACGCGCGAAGATACCGGCAAGAACGAGCATGAACTGAAACTCACGCTGCCACACCCTGTCACTGTTCTGACAGTGCCGTTCATAGCGTGGTGTCTAAGCTCTGTGGGATGGCCAAGCCCCTGGTTCCAAGGAGGAGTGATTATGTTGCTGTTGTGGCTGCTAGTGCTGGTGATCGGCACTCTTTACCTCATGCACCGGCGCCTGCCGCCCTTGCAGATACTTGGCATCGTTGCCGTCTACACGCTGCTGATGGGCATCTTCAGCAAAGCCCCCGGCTGGCTGTTGGTTGTGGTGTGGCTGGTGATCGCGCTCAACGCCGCGCTCGTGTTACTGCCCGAGTGGCGCCGCAAGGTATTCACGGGCCCGGTGTTCAAATGGTTCAAGCGCACATTGCCCCCCATGTCGCAGACCGAGCGCGAGGCGATCGATGCCGGCACCGTGTGGTGGGACGGCGAGCTGTTCAGTGGCCGCCCCGACTGGCGTACCCTGCTCGCCTACCCTGCGCCAATGCTCACCGAAGAGGAGCAGGCCTTCCTCGATGGCCCGACCGAGGCACTCTGCGCGATGGTCAGCGACTGGCAGATCGGCCAGGACATGGACCTGCCACCGCAGGCCTGGCAGCACATCAAGGATCACGGGTTCTTCGCCCTCATCATTCCCAAGGCGTACGGGGGAAAGGGCTTTTCCGCCTACGCCCACTCCCAGGTGGCGATGAAGCTCGCCACGCGCAGCGGTGACCTGGCCTCCACGGTCATGGTCCCCAATTCGCTGGGCCCTGCCGAGTTGCTGCTGCATTACGGCACCGACGAACAGCGCGATCACTACCTGCCGCGCCTGGCTCGCGGTGAAGACATCCCCTGCTTTGCCCTCACAGGTCCCCACGCTGGCTCCGACGCCGGGGCAATGCCCGACACTGGCGTGATCTGCAAAGGCCAGTGGAAGGGGGAAGACGTCATAGGCCTGCGCCTGAACTGGGAGAAGCGTTACATCACCCTCGGGCCGGTCGCCACCCTGCTGGGCCTTGCCTTCAAGGCTTACGACCCGGACCACTTGCTCGGCGAGACAGAAGAACTTGGCATCAGCCTGGCGCTGATTCCCACCGACACACCCGGCGTTGAGATCGGCAAACGCCACCTGCCGTTGGGCGCGGCTTTCATGAATGGCCCCAACAGTGGCAAGGACGTGTTCATCCCCCTGGACTACCTGATTGGCGGCAAGGACATGCTCGGCAAAGGCTGGATGATGCTGATGAACTGCCTGTCGGTAGGCCGCTCCATCTCGCTGCCGGCAGTTGGCACGGGCGCTGCCAAGTACACCAGCCTGGTCACAGGCCAATATGCGAACATCCGCGAGCAGTTCAACGTGCCCCTGGCGGCCTTCGAGGGTATCCAGGAATCGTTGGCACGCATCGGCGGCAACGCCTGGTTGATGGACAGCGCCCGCTTGCTCACGGCCAAGGCCGTGGATTTGGGTGAGAAACCGTCGGTGCTGTCGGCGATTCTCAAGTACCACCTGACCGAGCGCGGCCGTGAGTGCATTCAGCACGCGATGGACGTGCACGGCGGCAAGGGCATCATCATGGGCCCCAACAACTACCTGGGCCGCAACTGGCAGGGCGCGCCCATATTCATTACCGTCGAGGGGGCCAACATCCTCTCGCGCAACCTGATGATCTTTGGCCAAGGCGCCATACGCTGCCATCCGTTCGTACTCAAGGAAATGGCCCTGGCCGCGCGCCAGGACCAGGAACAGGCGCTGGTGGAGTTCGATGATTTGCTGGCCAAGCACATTGGTTTTGCAACGGGCAACGCGGCCAGCACCCTGATCTACGGACTGGGCCTGGGCCGCTTCGAGCAAGTGCCCGGCGATACCCTGAGCCAAGGTTACTTCCGCGCCCTGAACCGCCAGGCGGCGGCATTTGCCCTGTTGGCCGACCTGTCCATGATGCTGCTCGGTGGTGCGCTCAAGCGCCGCGAGCGACTGAGCGCGCGGCTGGGTGATGTACTGAGCTATCTGTATCTGGCCAGCGCAGCGCTCAAACGCTACCACGATCAGGGCTCGGCCGAGCACCTGCGGCCGCTGTTGCGCTGGGCCTTGGAAGAGAGTCTGGGGCAAGCCGAACGCGCCCTGGATCGGCTGCTCGATAACTTCCCCAATCGCTTCGTGGGCTGTGCACTGCGCGTACTAGTGTTCCCTTTCGGTCGGCGCCATACCGGCCCCAGTGACGAACTCGATGCCCAAGTGGCTCAGCTGATCGGCCGTAGAAAGGGTGATCCGGCCCTGGAAGAACTGCTTGCCGGCTGCTACCGCCCACAGGGCGAGAACGACCCCGTTGCCGCCCTCCAGCAGGCCAGCGATCTGCTCGACAGCACGGCACCGCTGAGCAAGGCCTTGCATCAGGCGCTCAAGCAAGGCGATGTCCGCCCTGCGCCTGGCCAGTCGACCATCGATGCAGCGGTCGAGGCTGGCGTCTTGCAACCGGACGAGGGGCAACGCCTGCACGCGGCTGAACAGGCGCGGCGCAAGGTCATCGATGTGGATGCCTTTGACAAGGTGCAGTTGACACCCGAACCCGGGAAAGTGCGCTGAGTCTTTCCGAACGACAGGGGAGGCGTATACTCCGCCCCCCCTTTCAGCCATACCGAGGACCCCTGCCATGGCCAACCCACACCTGGAATACCACCTGCAATTGCTGCAGCACCTGCGCACCATCCTCGTGGCGCTGGGCGAAGCGGAGCAGGTGCCGGAAGAAAGCCATACCCTGTTCCTCGAGCGCTTTGACGAACTGCTGACCGTGTTGCCACAAGACCCACTGCAAAGCCAGTACCTGGGCCAGGACTTGATCTGCCAAGTGATTCAGCGTTACCCGCAAATCGCACATTTGGTGCCCCGCGATCTGCTATGGTTCTTTGCCGGTGATTGCCTGCACTTCATGCCTGATGAAGAGCTGGATATGTATCAACAGCTCGAGGAGCTTCGCTTCGCAGCGCAGGAAAGCGGTCAACCCTTTGACTGGCATCAGCACAAGCAGCTGCTGAGCCAACAACGCCAAGGCAGTAGCCACTGATTCACCCAGGTATCCCACGCCGGACGTGGGATACCTCGTCCTCCCATGGAACGTGTTCTTATTAATACGTTGCCTTCAGCTGATGCCGTATTCACGCTTTCTTACTCTTTGTAGAGAATAGGCCTATTGCGCCACACCGCTCAATTATTAACTCGAAAAAAATTCCCCCGCCCCTCAGAAAAATCAACACACAACTAATACATAGTCTTATAGTTAAAAAATATAACAAACATCGAACTCATATTATCCTTGCAACTAAAAAAGTGACTTCTATAAAATTCGCGCCGAAGTTAAAGAACACCAATACCACTGGCGTTCAATTAACCTTTCAGTCATTTAATATTAGTCACTCGAACAAGGATCCTTATGAAAACGTCTCTCCTGGCCGCATCGCTCGGCTTCCTCATGACGGCCATTGGCACGTCGGCAAACGCCAACACAGGCCTTGTAATGTTTGACGGCAAAATCACTGCCGACACTTGCCCGATCATCATTTCGCCACCTTCCGGCGCCATCGGCAGCTCCGTGGAGATGGGTGAGCTGCCAGCCAGCGCCTTCAAGGCCAGTGGTGAAGAGTACAACCAACGCACCTTCGCACTGGTAGTGGAAGAGGGCGCGGTGTGTGGTTTCAGCAGCAACAAAGCCACCGTCACCTTCGAGGGCACTGCCGATGTCAGTGGCAACTATTTCGCGGTCACCCCTACTTCCGATGGTGCCAAGAACGTAGCCATCGCGCTGCGTGACCGCACTGGCAGTGCGGTCGCCCCAGGTAGCGCATCGGCCGAGTACGACCTGAATGATACGGGCCAGTCTCGCATGGTGTTCCACGCGACCTACCGCGCAACCAGCGTACCTGTGTTGCCAGGCGCAGCGTCGGCCAGCATTCACTTCACCGTCGACATCATCTGACCTGCCGAGCCCGGCTACAGGCCGGGCTCACACCCTGTACCCCCATCGCGTCCAGGTGCCGTTGCGCACCTGGTCTAGAGGACGACTTTCAATGCCAGGTTTTTCAGTACGGGCGGCTTCGCTGCGCGCGATATTCAGCACCTGCGCAGCGGCATTGCTGCTTATCCTGCCCGTTGGCAGCAGTCAGGCTGCGCTCACATTGAGCAACACGCGGATCGTTTACCCAAGCGACAGCCGCAGCACATCCGTCGTGGTGCGTAACCCCAGTAAACAGACGTATGCAGCGCAAGTCTGGATCAATACCCAGGCTGACGACAGTGTCACCGCAGTGCCGCTGATGCCTTCACCGCAGTTGTTTCGCCTCGATCCTGGTCAGGAGCAACTGTTGCAGATCAGCGCCTTGCCCAACGATCTGGCCGAAGACAGAGAAAGCCTGTTTTTCCTGAACCTCCAGGAAATCCCGCAAGCCGTGCCAGGCCAGTACAACACCCTGAACATCGCGCTGCGTACACGTCTGAAGCTGTTTTACCGGCCCCACCAGCTCAAGGGCAGCCCTGCCACCCAGGCAAACCACTTGCAGTTTTCACTGCATTCGGCCAACGGCCAGACGCAACTGAGGGCACACAACCCCACCCCGTTCCACGTCACCTTCAGTCAGCTGGAGGTGGTCGGTGCGCAGCGTTCCGGCAAGTTGGAAAACCTTCCGATGCTGCCACCGTTTGGCGATCACTACTTGCCGCTGGACGGAGTTCGGCCTGGCCCTGACCTGCAGGCCAGGTTCAGCATCATCAATGACTTCGGTGGCTACACCAAGCCTTTCACCCTGCCTATCGCCAATCGCCCCTAGCTTGCCGTCATAGGCGAGGAACTTTCCATGCCATTAATCACGCCCGGACGCCCGTGCGGCGCCTGCTTGTGCCTGCTAATCGGCATCAGCCCCTGGCTGCCAGTCGCCCATGCCAGCTCCCACAGCCAACCTGCAATGCAGTTCGATGCGCATTTCTTGCGCCAGGCCGGTACCCAGCCTGACAGCGTGTCGAGTATCGCACTGGACGCCCTTGCCGACTCGACCTCGCTGCCGCCTGGCCGCTACCGGGTCGATGTCGTGCTCAACCTGGAGTTCGTGGGCAACCATGAATTGACGTTCATCCTGCAAGACGAGCGCCTGGACGCCTGCTTGCCCGGGCCCTTGCTCGTCGGCATGGGAGTGCGGCTCGAAAGCCTGCAGGATCCTACACTGGCCACGGCGACCTGCCTGGATTTGCCTGCCGTCATTCCAGGCGCCACATCGACGTTCGATGCCGCAACGCTACGCCTGACGTTGTCGGTGCCACAGATCGCCATGCGCCGTGATCTGGCCAGCCAGGTGGAGACTGCGCAGTGGGACCACGGCATCAACGCAGCCTTCATCAATTACCAAGCCTCCACCTACCAAGGCCACAACCGCTATTCGGGGCGTTATTCGAGCGCTGACCTGAACATCAACAGCGGTGTCAACCTTGGCGCCTGGCGGCTGCGCAGCAGCCAGGCATGGCGCGAAAACGGTACGGGTGCAACACGCTGGAGCCGGTCCCAATCCTACGCACAACGAGGTATCGCAGGGCTGCGCGGCAATCTCACGATCGGCGAAACGTTTCTCGACAGCGATGTCTTTCGCGGTATTCCTCTGCTTGGCGTCCAAGTTGCCTCGGATACGAGCATGCTGCCCGACACGCTGCAGCAGTACGCCCCGATCATCCGTGGCGTGGCGCAAACCCGGGCCAAGCTCGAGGTGTGGCAGAACGGGTATCCGATCTACACCACTTACGTGAGCCCTGGGCCCTATGCCATCGACGACTTGAGCCCAGGCGGCAGCGGTGAGCTGGATATTGTCCTGACCGAGGACGATGGCCGCGTACAACGCTACACCCAGCCCTATGCCACGCTCAGCAACCTGTTGCGTGAAGGCGTGTGGCGCTACAGCATTGCCGTGGGTCGCTACAACCCAGCCGCTAGCTTCGACCGCCCGACCGTATGGCAATCCACCGCCGCAGTGGGCATGCCGTGGAACACCACGCTCTACGGTGGGCTGATGGCCAGCCACTACTACCACGCCGCCAATATCGGCCTGGGCAAGGATTTAGGCGATTGGGGCGCGCTTGGCTTGGACATCACCCAGGCCAACAGCGAAGCGGCCTCTGGCAACCAACAAGGCCAAAGCCACGCGATCAGGTATGGCAAGACCTTTGCCAGCCAGACCACCCTGCGCTTTGCCGGCTATCGTTACTCGACCCGCGGATACCGCGACTTCGACGAAGCCGTGCGTGAACATAGCGGACAAGACAGCTTCATGGGAGCCCGTCGAAGCCGCCTGGAAGCGGCCGTTCACCAGCCTGTGGGGCAGCGCAGCGGCCTGAGCCTGACCTATTCGCAGCAAGACTACTGGCAACGCTCGACCACCCAGCGTCAGTATCAGGTCAATTTCACAACCCACCATGGCGGGGTCAACTACAGCCTGTTTGCCTCCCAGTCATTGAACGACGACTTCCCGTCCCAACGCCTGTTCGGCCTGACGCTGAGTATGCCGCTGGACATCGGTCACAGCGCCACGGCGTCCTTCGATGCGCTGAGCAACAACCAGGGCCACAGTCAGCGTGCCACGCTCAACGGTTCCAGCACACAGTACCCCATCAGCTACAGCGCCAGCCTCAGTCAGAACGAAAGCAAGCAGAAGGCCGCAGCATTGAGCATCGCGCACCAAGGCCGCAGTGGCTCGCTGGGCGCAGGTTTCACCGAAGCTGGTGATTACCGCAGCCTTTCCCTCAATGCCAGTGGTGCGTTGTTGTTCCATGAGGATGGCTTGGCCGTTGGCCCGTACCTTGGGGATACGGCGGCCCTGATCGAGGTCCCCGACATTGCGGATGTGGGTGTGCGCAATGCCACCGGAGCGCTGACCAATGCCAAGGGCTTTGCCTTGGTACCGCACCTGCAACCCTACCGCAACAATAGTCTGGTGCTGCAGACCGACCGCCTCGGCCCGGAGGTGGAAATCGACAACGGTTCGGCACGCGTGGTGCCAAGCCGAGGCGCCGTGGTCAAGCACCGCTTCGAGGCCCGCCGCGTGACCCGCTTGGTGCTAACGCTGCGTACTGCACAAGGCAGACCGTTGCCTTTCGGCGCCCAAGTAGTCGACAGCCTGGGCAAGCAGCTGGGCATCGTCGGCCAGGCGGGCCAAGTCATGCTTTCCACGCATACCCAGGCGCAGGTGTTGAGCGTGCGCTGGAACGAGCATGAGGACGGCATGTGCCAAGTCGCAGTTGACCCCAAAGACTCGCCTGCTCAGCAAGGCTATCACCTGCTATCGCTGGTCTGCGGCTAGGCCCTATGTTTGTAGCGCCCAGCCTGAGCACAGGCTGGGCTGTGAAGGAGTCCCAATGATGAAATACCTGACAGTGTGCGCTGCGTTGGTGCTAAGCATCAGCAGCCAGCCAGCAGTGGCCGCCTCCGAAGTCAAAAGCAAGGCCTGCTGGTGGTACGATAAATACCCAACAGGCCCAATGACATTCATTCGTAAACTCGGTACCGTGCATGTGCCGCGCGATGCCCAGGTAGGTCGCCAACTGGGCGGTTTCAACGTTTATGATTTCACGAATAACGAGGCGAACAGCCTCTTGGAGTGTTTTAACCGCGGGACGCGCTGGCACTTCAAGTTTGAACCGGTACGCCCGTTGCTCCCCATCCATACCATCGATGGCAGCCCGATCTTGCAAACCAATATCCCGGGTATTGGTGCACGTATCGAGTTGGGTTGGCCATTCAGTGACCAAGGTCCGACAACATTCATACCTTACGGGCGCAACCCACCGCTGGTGCCGTTTACTGCCTATCACGATGCCGAGAACACGTCAGCGTTTCAGCTGAGATTCATTGAAAACAACGTGACCCTGTACAAGACCGGGCCAATTCCGCCCGGCATCCACAAACTCGATACGAGCATGTTCACAGGGTACTTTAATGAACCGACCGTTGGCTTGGCGCTGACCTATCATTTGCAAGCCGAAGTGGTCAACAGCGAGTGCAGCCTGGCAGGCACAGGCGTCAGCCCTAACCCGGTCAAGCTAGGCGAGTGGGAGCGCTCGCGATTTAGCGCGCCCGGAGTCACCACGCCGGCAGAACCCTTCACCATCACGCTCAGCGGCTGTGAGGTCGACCCTGAGCACAACACCTACGCCACCATCGAGCTCACCGGCATCAATGGTTCAATTCCGATCGGCTCGCCCCTGGAAGGTATTTTTTCACTGACTACCACATCGTCGGCGCGAGGCGTAGGCATACGAATTCTCAAGCAAGATGGCACGCCCCTGGCATTGAACAAAGAGGTGCCGCTGAGACCCCTGGCCGATGGCACCACGCCGCTGCGTTTCAGTGCGCAGTTCATTCAGGTGGAAGCGGCCACCGCCGTGCGTGCGGGTGACGCCAACGGAGCACTCAACTTCACCATTCGCTACCGCTGAACTGCGCTTCGATGCCCTACCCCGCCTATGCACCTTCTACTGGCTCATACCGCTGAGTACATCTTCGGGATCGTAATGGTAGCGAGCAGCACCGGTGGGTCCATCGACACTCTGCAGGCGGTTCAACGCATCGTACGTCAGGGTACGGCCGGCTTCGTCCTGGATCAGGTTGCCATTGGCATCATAGCGCAGCTGCACCGCCGGCAGAGATGAATGCTCGATGGAGGTCAACTGCGCTGGGTCCGCGGCATTTTCGAATTTGTAGATGACCCGCGAACGGCTATTGTCGGCCGCAGTGGTCGTCAACAGGTCGATGTTGTCGATCGCATCCAAGCGGAACAGCTGAGTCTTGATTTGCTGGCCATAGGGGTCAATCGGACATTGCTCGCCCGCGCAGTTGTAGTCGGTCAGGCGTCCGCGCAAATCGTATTTGTAGGATTCTTCGCGTAGCACACCGGTTTCATCGGACAGTACCCGCAGGACGAGCTTGTCGACGTCATCATAAGCTTGGCTGAGGGTCTGAGTATGCTCGGCCACGAAGACCCACTCGCCCGTATCCTCGTCCAGCGCAAAGCGGCCGAACTCGAAGGTGCGTAGGTCTTCGCGATCATGTGGGTCATACCGCAGTTGCGTACGCAGCGCCTGATCACTGGCCATGTCCTGGGTGGTCGTGGTGTGCAGGCGACCAAACAGGTCGTAGCTGAAGTGGGCCTGAAGCAACGGCTGGTCGGTTAGTGCGGCGTACAAGGTGGTGCGTTTCAGCTGCCCCAGGGCATCGTAGTCGTTGCTTTGAACCTGGCCGAGCACATCCTGGTACTCCAGCAGACGGCTGCGATAGCTGTAGTCGTAACGCATCTCGAAGGGCGCAGCCTCGCCCTCAACCCAGCGCCTTTCCACTTTCACGTCCCCATTACTGAAATGATCCCGAGTCAAGCGCAGGTCAGGGATTTCACAGTCGATCAAGCGCGCATTTTGTGGATCGTGGGTGAAGCGGGTGGTGACGCCGCCGACCGTACGCACCGTAGGCTGCTCGCTGAGGCTGGGCTGGTACTCGTAATGGACACGCTCGCCGCTGGGCATGGTTACCCAGCACGGCTTGCGCTGGCCGGGTTCGTACTCGAAGCGCTGCAGGCGCCCCCCGGTCGTGGCGCTGATACGCCGGTTCAGGCCGTCGAAGCCTTGTTCACCCAGTAATTGATCGCCGCCGCGGCTGCTCGATACGCTGATACGCGTGGGCAGGTCTTCGCGGCTATGGGCGGCAAAGCTTCGCCGCACTTGGGCAGCATCGGGCAGGGTGTGGATCACCAAGCGCTCGAAGGCGTCATAGGTGTATCGATTGACACGCTGAGGTTTGCCCGCCATGCCTACGCTCTCCTCGAACAGGCGCCCGAGCCCGTCGTACTGATTGCGTTGCAGGCTGATGGCGTCAGCTGGCTCCAGCTTGCCAGGCGCAAAGCGTTCTATACGCGTGGGTTTATCGAACAGGTTGAGCCACGTAACGGTGATACCGCTGGAGACGAGGTTCCCCTGCTCGTCGAGTACCTCACGCCATTGGGTGATAACAGGGCCTTTGGAAGCAGGGGTACCGACGGGGTCAGTGCGCGTGTACTCGCGCACGCCGTCTGGCCCAACCACGCAGTCCTGCTCGCCCCAGTCGTCGTACTCGAACGTGCTGGTCAGTTCCAGCTGCTGATCGCCGAGCCAGTCGATTTCGGTTTGCGTCTGCATCTGACCCAGTGCGTCGTACCCGGCGCGGTAGGTCTGGCGCAGCGTTTCGCCGAGCAGAGGGTGATCGACGTCCATGCGCTGTTCCTCGACCACCCGGTTCAGGCCGTCCAGATAGGTGATGGTCTTTACGCCCTTGACGTCAAACTGCCACTGTTCGGGCACACCGTTAGCGGAATCTCGCAAGAAATACGTATAGCGTCGAGTGGCTTCGTGGGGTTTGCCCGGCGCTACCGTCTCTTGGGTCACCCGTTGCAACGGGTCGTACTCGTAACGGATTTCGACGTCATTGTCATCGCGGTTGAGCAGCGGCTGGCCGGTGTGCAGCGAATGCTCCAGGGTGGTCTGCTTGACCTCACCGTCGTACCCGGTCAGCGTCTCAAGCGTGTGCAAGACGCTCTGCCGGGTGTAGGTGCTCAGTGGCGTAGAGTAGTCATAATGGGTGACGGTATCGAGGGTCGCTTCGGGTGGATCCTCCGGTCCTGCGGGGTACTGCACGGTTTTTTCCCTCACCCGCCCCATACAGCTGGCTGCCTGATGTTCGTACTCATAACGCGTGCACTCCAGCCAGCGCTCGCCATCGTCCACATCGACCAGCGTTTCGCTTTCGACTTCGAACCACGGCACCGTCAACCTTGGACCGGGCTGCTCGGCGTCGTCAAGCGGCGCATAGGCCACATAGCTGAAACGTTGGCTGAGCACCGGTGCCAAGCCCTGCCCGTCGCTGGCCGGATAGGTGGTCGTGCTTTTGAGGTGCCGCACAAAGCCACTGGGGTCGTGCGGATGCCCTTCTTGCTCCGCCGCCTGGAACCATTCGTTGCGCACCTCGATGCCGTTGGCTTCCTTGCGGGTCAAGACGTTGCCATGGTTATCGTAGGTACTGATAACCGATTCCGAACGCGCGGGTACTTCGCTGCCGACCACCACCCACCGGCGCGTTTCCTCGGTGGGCAACTGGAACGTGGGCGGCTGGCGGTGGAAGCCACCTGCGTTAATGGTGTATCCCGTGGCAGAGGTTTGTTGGCAATTGCCTTGCAGGGTCTTTACTTCAGTCAGCAGATGGTAACGGTTGAAGGTGCGGGTGATGCTACGAATCTCCTGGCCTTCCTGTTTCCAGACCTCCACGCTCTGATACTCGTAGGTATCGCTGTCGGCGAGTTTGTAGAGGTTATCCAAGCCATCGTCGCGCCATGGCAGCGATGTGCCGCCACCTATGAAGTTGTGCGCGCCAGGGTAGCGGTAGTCCACATCCACCAAAGGCTGCCCTGCCCCGGGTTCGATTTGATGCCGGGTGACCCGGGGAAGCGGCGAAGGCCGGCCGCTGCCAGCAGGGAATTGGTGACCGGCATCAGCGTATGAGAGCATTTCCACTGCTCCCGTTGGCGTAGTCACACGGCTCAGACAGAGGTGCCCGTGTGTACGTACGTACATCATATCCCACCGCGCCTGTTCGACCTGCTTGCCCTGCGCTTCGCCCAATACACTGATGCGCTCGACCCGTTGATCATCCTCCTTGAGCTGCATGTCGTAGGTGACCAGGGGCGCTCCGTCTGCACCGACGAACGGGTGCAGCTTCAACACGACGGCATTGGCCGTGCGAGCGGTCTGGAACAGGATACGGCGCTTGCCATCGTTCTGCTGAGTGTCGTCACTGATGGAGTCGAGTACCGGATGCTGGCTGTTGAACAGCCGATACGTGAAAGCCAGGCTCTGGCCCTGGGCCGAGAACAGCCGAGCCGGCAAGAATACCGGAGCCTGGTTACTGCCTTGGCGAGTCAGAATCTCTACCAAGCCCGAGCGGTGCTCAATCCTGAAGGCATCATCACTGTCACGATAGACCTTGAAATTGACCAGTTTCTGCTCTGCCAGCACCATCGGCTGCGCATTCCGGTCGGTGATGCGGTACGTTTCGCCTGTGCCCAAGGCCAGCACCTGGTTATCCGGTGTGTACTGGGATAACTGGAGCGTCCAGCCAGCGCCGTAGCCGGAGTCGATGATATTGAGGGGCGAGAATGACAACGTCGGTGTGAATTCCGGGCCCAGCAACGTATTGGCACAGAGGTCGGGGAGTTCGATCTTCATCGTGTATTGCCCGGTGCGCGGATCGACACCGCCCTGGATGAAGCTCATGAAGTTGAAGGCGTTGGAATGGAGTGAGTGCTTGACGGACATGGTGCCCCCCCGGCCTTGGCGGTAACAGTGGGTTGGATGCTATGGGAGATTACGAATCTTTACGCAGCTGAGTTGATGCTCCCATGGAGGAACGAAGGAAGAAATCACTTCTTTTTTAAGTAATTGGACACCCGCTACCACAATACCGCGGACCGGCGTATCTCGCACTTCAGTCATTTTTACCCACCGGGTGGTCGTCGGATGTTTTATCGTTTCGACGTGGGCAGTCCAATTGTTTTCAAAGGGCGGAAACACAGGCTTCACAGGCACCTCTTTACAATCAACTTGATCATAGAACCGTATCTCCACCGCCGAGGCGACGTTGCTCATGGAAAAATAATCCGAGTTCCTCTTACAACCGTGATCTTCTAATGTATAGGTGTGCATCGAATAACTTGGCGCCGGTATCGGGATGGAACAGGAATTGACAGGTGCCTGGTTTTCATAACGCTCAGCAATCAGCAACCTGCCGTAGTCTTGTGCAGCTACCGCATCGGTCCCATGACTACACGCCTGGAGCAGCGATAGCACTGGCACCATCAAGTACTGGATTTTCATCGTCGACCCCTTTCATTCAAGCGTTATTATGCAAGGTCAATACGGCGCGCTGGGGCGCGTTCAGAACGTGCGGCGAAACGCTGACGTGATCAAAGTAATTACGGTGCTCAGGCTTACTGGTTGACAAGTAACTGAAGCGACGGTAGTGGCTGTTGCCATTTTCGTCACGCAGCAACACGACCAGCGATGGTGTCAACCACCGCTTTACCCAATCCAGGAGAGTGAGCCTGTAAACATCTTCCCGGCGCAAGTTCACCAGCACCAATGACCCAGAGGCATACCACCGTCGATCAACTGGCAGCGCGTCCAACTCAAGATCTTTGCGAACGGATTCCATGACAGTATCAAACTCTACAGTCTCAGGGTAAGGTTCAAGAGAGTCATGGAAAATCAGCCCTGTGTAGCTGAACATCCGGTCATGCTGGCTGGGCCCTTCCCACGTGATCATCGATATGTTCGGTGTTGTAAGCGGTGACACCTGATTTCCTTCCATACCCAGCACTTCACAGGATACGAATTTGGCGTGCGCGTAGCGGAACGTCCAGTAATCAATGGTCGTCAGGAAAAAATCGAAATCATCTTGCTCATTATCGCCGCCCCCGCCATCGACCCGTTGGCGCGTGAAACTGTAGTCGTTCTCGAGCACCTGCAACTGCGCCGCCGACACTTCGATCCTCGCGTTATGCACGGTGGTGTCGGTGGAATAATGCATCTGTTTGGAATCGGCCTGGAAACCCGCATAGAATTGCCGGGTCTGCCCAGCGCCCGCTCGGCAGTGCAAGTACAGGTAAACAATGCTTTCGCGGTTAGTGACTGCACGCCGGGGCGCGGCAGCCGCCGCGCGCCCGTTCGCCAGGTGAAAGCGATTGGGTCGGGTACTGACCGCCCAGAGTTCAGGATCGCCCAGTTCGATGCCTTCGCGTTCCAGGGCAAGCGTGCTCACGCGCTCAGGCGTGCGTTCGTGGTAAAGCCCCAGCGTTGCCAATTCGGTCACGCTCAAGGGATAGTCCTTACCATTGACCTGAGCTGTCTCGACATAGACTTCCAGTTCCAGCTGCTGGAAGCCATTGTTGAATTGGCGGCCCTGGCGGTTGCCATCCTGGCCGCTCATGACCCTGACCGTGAACTGATTCAGCTCTTTCCAACTGCCTTCCATTTCCAGGTCGCTATGCTGCACAACGCTATGGCCGCTGGCGAACACCACGCCATTACTCACCACCTCACACGTCACCACGCTGGTGCCACTGTGCTGGCCACGGCTGGAGAAGGCGCCAGTCTGGTCAACTTCGCCCTCCCCTGATAACACACGCCAGCGGCGGTCGGCGCCTGGCATGAACTGCACGGGCTCACTCAGTTGCGCAGTTTGCCCATGTTGTACATTCGCCACATGGGCTGGGTACAGGCTCAAAAGCGGCTGGCTATTGACCATCACCAATGCCGCATCGCGAGCTTGTCCGGCGTGCGCCTGCACCTGTTGTACGACCAGTGGCCGTACGCCAGGCCCGCGGTCGGGTACGAACAGCGCACGGTGCTGGTCCTGGTCGGACAACTCACCGTGAAACGGTTCGAGCAACGACCACTGCACCCCTTGTGCATCCTTCTGCCAGCCAGCCAAAGGAATCACCTCCTGTTGGTCTGGCCAGTAACTCGCAGCGTTGGGAAACGTCGCTAGCGACTCGAAACTCACTTGCAGGCGAGCGGAGGCGACGAAGACCTCGCCCGGCTTTGTGCCATCGAGCTCGGCGGTCACCACCACGGTCAGGCTCTGGTGGCCAATGTCCTGGGGGCTGGGCGCACTGTAGCGCCCCTTTGAGTCGATCTGCCCATGCCCTTGCGGCAAGTGGCTGTGCAGGCTTACTGCATGCCAACGGCTAGCGCTTACGGCCCTGCCCTGGCCGTCATGCAAGGTAAAACTCAGCGCCTCGCCCGCCTTGATAACCGCTTCGGCGGGCTCCACCGAATAGGTGGTAACCAGCGGGTCGATATTGCCCAGCACCAGCATGTCGAAGGGCTCATGGCGCTCGGCCTCCACGAAGGCATAGGTGCCAGGAAACAACAGGCTATTGAGTATTTCCAGTTGTTGACCGTATGCATACCTGGTCAACGAACGGTCCAACAGCAAACTGGCTGAGTAGTTACCATCGGGGATCAGGTAAGGGTAACTGCTGTCGGGGTAGTAGCCGTCGGCACTGTTGGCACTCACACGAATGAACACCAGTACCGCGCCATCGCCCTGATTGACAGCCTGACTCAACTTGGCGCCCGGCGCTGCCTGGGTGCGGATGATGAAACGCCGTGGGCTCAGTGGGTGATAGCCTTGAAGATCAACAATCCCCAGATCGAACTGGGTCATGCGTGCAGGCAGGCCATGAAACCAGGTTTCAAGCGCTGTCACCAGTTGCTCGTTGAGGGTTGGCTGGTCTTGCAGCAAACTGCAGCGCAGGCTGCTGCCATGGGCGAGGTCCAGGCTAACCCGGCCATGGCGATCGACCTCGCCTGTGACCAGCATCAGGTCCAGGTCAATCTCCAGGGTATAGCCCATGGCCTCGGTCACGTTGAACGTGTTGATCAAGGCGCCATCGCTCAGTTGCACGGTGGTACAGCGCCCTGCGATCAGGTTCATGATCAAACGCGCCCGCGAATTGCTCAAAGAAGCGTTGATGAACGACAGTCGCGGTGCACCGAACTCCAGTCCCTCCAGCTCGATGACCGCCGCACGCGCGCCGGTGAACGCCAGCTCATCGTTGAAGGGCGGCAGAAAGCTCAGTGTATCCAAGCGCTGTTGATACTGTTGCATCAGCAAGCGGTTAAGCCTGGACCGGCTATAGGCCGCCACTGCACCCCAGCCCAAGGTCGCGGAACCTTTACCCAGCCGCTCAAGCATTTGTCTTTTTGAATAGGCCATGATCTATCCTCGTGGATCTATGTCTGAGTGCGTTGTGGTTTCGGACCCGACCCATACCGCGTCCGGCCAACGCTCATCGAGCACCACGATCAGGTGCCCTTCCAAAAGACCGAAGGGGGAGTCCAGGTCGGCGAACACCAGCAGGAAACGCTCACCATCGTTCGAGCCTGGCTCATAACGGCCACGCTGCACGAAATGGCCCGGTCCGAGGGCCACGCGCCAATTCACGTCGGCCATGGGCTGCCCATTGAACATCGCAGTGAACTGCCGACGCCCGGCAGCCAGTGGCGTACACGTCAGGGTGAGGCTCGATGGTTTTTGCCGGACCAGCACATGCAGTGAGCGCTCCTGCCCGCTGGTCACGTCGCGCACTTGTACCTCGTCCAGCACATAGTGCAGGTCCGCGACCTGGGCACCGGCGATGTAGGTGCGCTTGAACGGCGCCCCTTCCACGACGTCCAAGGTACCGCTGCCTGGACGCGGGTTGATAATTTGCCACTCAAGCTGCTCGCCGGTGGTCCCGGCCGACAACTCCACCTGATCTTCCGACCAACACACCTGGATCAACGGATTGACGGTCAGTGCGTGAGGCAACACGGTGATCAAGCCAACCTGCTGTATTGCGGTGGAGGGTTGAGTGACGGTTATCCTTATCTTCACCCCATTCTCGTCAATCGCATGCCGTGGCGGCGCCGTGTAGACACCGGTGGTCGGGTCGATTCTGCCGGGCTCGCCCCGCTCGCCCGGCAAGATTGCAACGCTCCAACGCACACCGACCTGTGGGGGATAGACGCGAAACACATGGGATGCACCTGCCGCCAAGTGGACATTCTCGTCGATCAAGCGAAAAGCGTCGGCGCCTTGTGCCTTGACGAAGGCCGCCAGTCCATGGGGGTACTCGGCGTGCTCCACGAACAACGACGTGCCCCCGGGCAGCAAGGCGGTGGCCAACAACTGCTCTGGAACATAGGCCGTCAGGTTGCGTGAAAGCCCTTCGAGTATGGCCTGCTTGAGGACCAACCCGGCGGCGTGTTCGATTTGCGCCACCTCAGCTGCCGGCAAGGTGGGCATGCCCGATACTGGGGTGACTTCGCCGATAACACCCAAGGGCCAGTGGAAATAGCCCAGCAATAGCCCACCGGCGTCCTCGGCCGGGGTCGCCAGGCACAGGTCGAAGCGGTGCGACATGGTGAACGCAAAGGTTACTGCCAGCAGTTGCGGATACTGCGAGTCATGCCGGGTATAGGAGCACTTCAGCGCGAACTGCGAACGCCACGTCATCTGCACCCCATCGTCGTCGAACAACGCGCCCAAGGGCTCGATTCCGCCCGCCGCCGGCACTTCGAATGCTTCGCAGTTGAACATGAAATCACGTGTGCGCACCTGCCTACGAGCCCCGCGCAGCACACCGGAGGTCGCCCGCATCTCAGTCAATACCTGGCCCGCGTGGGTATAGCTGAACGCGGCAGCATCGAACATCCCAGTCAAGCCATTGGCGTAGGCCGCCCGGTGCAGGACGCGCCTGGACAGCAACACGCAGGCATTGGCTGGCACATCGCCGGGCAGGTCGTCGGGCAGCAGGAACGGAAAATTCGACCGGTCGCTAGGTAAGCTGCCGGTCGGCCCTTGTTCAAGCGATGCGAACAGCACCACTGCCAGCTGGCCATCGGCCTTGCTGTCATGGGTACGCAGAGCAAGCTGGCGCACACCCAGGAAGCGGTTGCCAGGCACACTGGGGAAGTCGAACAGCGTACTGACACGCTTGCTCTCGGGCAGGGCATTGAACAATGCGCGGATGAACGCTGTGCTCTCCTCACTGCCTGCCACCTGATCGCTCAATGCGAAGTGCACCTGCTCGATCTGAGCCAAGTCCACACTCAGGCGTGGGCCGTCGCTGGCAACAGGCAAGCGATACTGCAGGGCCAAGGCATCCAAGGCATCGTGGGCACTGAGCGCAGTCACTTCGCCACGCTCCGTAGCTACCAGCAACCCCCCTTCCATGGCGACTGCCTGGGTCAGGCGCGGCGTCTGCCAGGACGCCTGGCCAGGCACCAGGCTTGCAGGGCCCAGCCGGTACCCGAACAAGTGGTAGGTCAGTTTGGTATTGGCGATCTGCAGAGTCCCAGTCAGGTCATCAATGGCCGTGTGAGTCAACCACCGCTGCACATGGTGGGCCTGCAGCAGACTATTCAGTTGGCCGGCCGAAAACGCAGTGATGAAGTCCCACCCAGAGAGGTTCGGGTTATCACGCATCCAGGCCAGCAATGCGCCTAATGAATTACCAGACATGAGCGTCTCCTGATTCGGTACGTTAAGTGCAAGCGTTCGCCCAAGCGACCTGTCAACCCGCCACGCCCGTCACCTCGGCGCACAGCGTTCGATAGGCTTGATCGTGATCGAACAAGGGCAAGGCAAGGACGATGACGTTGGTGAAGACCCCAAAGGGTGGAAACTCGAAGCGCCCCTCGACGATCGCGAAACGCTCGGCGCTCGCCGGGTCGGCGTGGTAGAGGTTCTGCTCCATGCGACCTGGGCCGGCCAACACCGTCCAATCCGCCTCGAGGTCGCTGGCGTTGAGCTGCAACTGCAACTGGGCCGTACCCTTCGCCAGATCCATGGCTTGCAACACCACCGAAGCGCCACTTCTACTGCGCGTCACGATGCATATCTGACGCGTCTGACCGGTCTCTTTGTCGCACACCTCGATACGTTCAATCAGGTGCTCGGATGTAGAGCTGTCGGGCCTGGCGAAGTAGGTGTTGTGGCTAGCGGTGGTGCTGGCCAAGCGGCCTTCAGGCGTGTCGCCCAGGATCCGCCACTCCAGGTCAGCGCCGCTGGCGCCCGCTGCGCTCAACGGCACTCGGTCCTCGGCGTCACACAACTCAACCAATGGGCTGACGCTCAGCACATTGGTCACCACCGTTATCAAGGCAGAGGCGGCAAACCCTGTCTGCGGATCGGTAGCCGTCACTTTCACGCGGATGAAATCGCCGTCGATTGCGCTGACTGGGGGAGCTTGGAAGAGGCCGTCGATCACCGTACCTGGGCTTGAAGACTGTCCCCAGACAAGTTCTGCGCACCAATTGAGCCCCGGGGTCAATGGCGTAACGGTCAGTGGTTGGGTAGCCCTAGCGGAAATGATCGGCTCCAGGGGCGAGAGCTCGAAGGTAGTTAGGCGGGGTGCGATGCTGCCGAAGCAGGCTATGTCTTTAGGCATTACTACATCGTCCGCTATGATCGCACCGCCGAATTTCGTGCGTAGCGTCTCGCGGGCCGTCTGCTCGACCAGCATATCAGCTTGTAAATTGCGCTGGATTGGGCGTATGACTAACTGGACCAGGCTAGTCAGGGGATCTCGAACGGCTAGGTATGTCACAATTAACATTTCAAGAAAGATCAGTTTCAGCACCAGGTCCCGATTTATCGCTGAAGTGGCGAGCGAGGCCGGGATTTCCGTCCCCTCTTCCGGCGGCTGCGGCTCGGCGGGTCTCGTTAGGCTGAAGTCCAGTAATTCCATCACACCGCTTTCATTCATCTGATAAACAGCCGCTAATTCGGAGGGGTAAGTTACCGGCATATCATCGAACTGGCGGAAGTCATCTTCGTCAAGAAAACCCAGGTCATCTCGTAAACTCAACACTTCGGTGAAGCCGACCGGGTTCAAGACAAACTTAAATTCCATACGCTCACCGATGAAGGAAATACTGAAGTTGTCCTTTAGCACGATTGGGTCGATGGTCAGGCCCCAGTGCACCTCGTAGTTGATACGCTGACCCTCAATCGCAAAAAACGAGGCCCCGTATCGGCTAAACTCCTTCCGCTCGAACGATATGTGCCCCGAAATGGCCCTGACCGACTCCATTTGACCCTGCTCATCGTGTGTCACGGCAAAGACCGAATCGTCACTCAACAGAGGCCGCAGCGCCTGCAGCAAGGTCGCCACCATCAAGCGCTGCTTGTCGAACAACACCGTTGCCGAGTAATTCCCCTCACTCGGGATCAGGTACTTGAAGTCGGACTCATTACCCGGCAGGTTGCCTTCGTGGGAGCCGTGCATACGAACGAATGCCAGTACTGCACCGTCGCCCTGTTCGCCAACCTCGGCGGTGGGCGCAGACTGAGTGCGCAGGCGAAAAGACGCGGGTTCAAGCAGCGGCTCCGACCCTGGTATAATTTGCCCTAATTGCCAAACACGTTGAGCCGGTTCAAGGGCTTGAAACTTTCGCTTGAAGAAATCCGCACTCAATTGCTGGATCTGATTGTGATCAGGAAACGACAACTGGAAGTCATCGCTGCGCTGCAAATCCAGGAACACTGCGCCATCCTCGGCGACATTGCCAGGCACGTCGTTCAAGTCCAACTCAAGACTAAGTTGCGGCCCCACCAAAGGATCGACCCAGTCGATGCGGTAGATGTACCAGTCGCCCCGCCGCTCCAGATTGACCTGATTGCCACCGATCACCGTCATGCGCAAGCGTGCCTTGGAACTGTTCAAATCGGCATTTTCGAATGACAGCCTGGGTCGGTCGAGGATGAAGTTCTGTAAATACACCTTGTAGTTGCCAACCAATGAGGCATCGCCATTAATGGGCGGCAGCATGCCGTTGCCACCGAAGCGGGAGATGTATTCCTGGCTCAGCAGCTGGTTGAGCTTGGCGCGATCCATGACTGCGATGCTGCCCCAGCCTGACAGTCGGTGCTTGACGCGCATCCATTGGACAATGGCGGCCTTCGAGTTGCTCATGGTTGACGCCTCCGCTAATTACACTGGATCAAGCGATCAGTTGGGGTTCCAAGTGAGGAAAAGACTTGTAACTTTCGCCGTCATCGAAGCTGACCTGCACGCTGACGCGCAGTACCCTGTTCAGCTCAAGGCGCTGCAAAAAGACGTTGGGCAGTTCGGCTGTCACATGGCCTTGGTAATATTCCTCGTCGCTGACTGGCTGCGCGTTACGCATCACATGATCCAGCTCGCCCCCCCCGACCTTGGCTACGCCAGCGGCTCTGATGGTCAAGCGCTGCCCTGGCGCCATGAACGGCCACGCATCAAGGCTGAAATGGGCGTCGTCGCCCTGGAGCGCCGATAGGGACAACTTGCCGTCGATCAGTTCATCGCGGTGACCCTGGATCACAGGAAAACGCCTAGTGGCGTAGTCGGCCACTTTCAGGTCGAACGCTGACGATTCATAAGGTGCCTGGTCCGGCAAGTGCAGGCTGTAATACACGTTCAGGCGTTTGCCCAGGTTGGCGGGAATCGCCGCTGCCGGTATATGAAACAGCCGTGGGTCCGCAGGGTCGGCTTGCTTGACGATGACCTTGCCGGTGCTGGCGTGCCCGTCCCAGTGCATCCAGATATCACCGTCATTGGTTTCGGCAGCCAGTGGGACCCTGACCCTGGCGCCCCAGCGAACCTGCTCTGGCGTCACCGTCCCCTGGTTGGCTTCATCTCCGCTCTCCGGTATGACAGTGTCGATCAGTGGCCAAGGCAGGTAGAGCGGCCTGCGCACCATGACCTCAAGCACCTGCGAGTGCCAGGCCGCACCCAAGCGGGCCACCTGATAACTTACCCGAAGCGGCTTTCCGATCAGCTCGTCACTGTACCAACTGCCCTCAACCCGCACTTGAAGCTGGCGGCTGACAACCGTACTGACGTCGGCCCGAAAGCCCCTCAAGCTCAAGTCTGGCCCCTCCAGGTACACCACCAGCTGGTCACCCAGCTGCAGGTCGGCATAGTCGTCGATAAGCAGGGTGAAGCCGCCAATCAATGCCCTCGGGTCCAGGTCGCTGCTGCCGTCATGACCTTCGATCAACGGCTTGGGCAACAGCGGGCTGAGCGGCGGCCCCGACTCTACGATGTCGACTCGCTGCACCGGCGACTCACTGTCACCCCCCGAGGCGTATCGAATGCGGTAGGACAGCTCGGCATGGTCGCCGTCGAATAAGTGCATGACCTCTTGGCGCGGCAAGGTCATGCCTACGACCGTGCCGATATCCCGTTCGGTCACCGAGTGAGACTGGCTGTAGGGGGGTTGGGGGTCGCCAGCGAAATACGGCACCCATTCAAAGATCAGCGTATCGCCCACCGTCATCGCTTGGTAGGGCGGCACGGCCACGGTCAGGTCCTGGCTGATCAGTTCCAGGTCGATGACCAAGTCATGGGCTTCACGCAGTTGCGCCACTGCCAGGGTTTGCTCTTCAACCGCCGGACGGTCGATGCTGAAGAACACCCGCAATGACTCATTATCGGGACGGGCTTCAACCCCGGGATGGTAGGAATAAAACACATACCCACCCGAGAGCCGCTGGAGACGATCGTTATCGATGGAGAATCGTACCCCTTGCGGCTCGATGGACACGATCCGGAACGTCTGGATCATGTCCAACACTTCGCCGTCCGCCGCGCATCCGCGCCAGTGAGGGGTGACCCAGTCACCGACTTTGAGCGCCGGATCGGTCAGGAAGGTTTCCAGCAGCTCGCCGCCCAAGCTACTCAGCTCCAGGTTGTCGCCGGTGCCCAGTAACGGCACGCTGGGCCGGTCAGGTCGTAGCGTCATGCATTCCCCCACTAGCGCCCGAAGCGCTGAATTGGTCATGTTCTGGCTGTTTTATACGTCCGGCATTGCGCTGGGCGAAACTGGTAGAAATGACAGGTGACGCCCCTCCCCCCCGGCGCCTAGGCTCTGTCCAAGCGAGTGTCTGAACGCCCGATCAGCCGTCCTGCCAGGGGCAACAGGGAGCGAAAATCGTCATGAGCGTTACATCATCCGTTCACTCTAATGCCCTGAATTTCATGAGCTTCATCCAAGGGGGGGTTGACCCACGTACGGGGCAGTACAGCCTGAAGATCGAGCTGCCCGAGCTGGGCGGCAACAACCTGCTTGGCCCAGAATTCAGGCCAACCTTGCAATATTCGCCGCTCAACGTGACCGACTCCGGGCTGGGCATGGGCTGGACGCTGGAGCTGTCGCAGTACACCCCGCACAACCAGGTGCTTTCGCTAAGCACCGGAGAAAGCCTGAAGATCACCGACCGCACCGCCCGCCCAATGCGGCTCGAAGAGCAGCGGATCGACAACTTTCATGTCTACCCCGAGGGGGACGATGGGTTGCGGGTGGTGCACCGCTCCGGCCTGGTGGAGATCCTCACCGAACAAGGCACCCAGCAGGCCTCCCTCTACTTGCCGGTGGCACAGTATTCGCCGCTCGGCCACCGTCTGACGTTCAACTATCAGCGTTTTTCCGGGCAACACCCTTTGTTGGAAAGCATTCAGGATGGCGATGGCCGCATGCTGCTGCGCGTGCTGCGTGATCCGACGGGTTACCAGGTCGAACTGCAATTGCAGCCACTGTCCGGCAGCGACGGCAAGGCGCTTGCCAGTTACGTGATGAACCTGGAAGCCGACGACCGCCGGGTAAAGGAGATTGTCATCCCCAGTGACGATCAGGCCCGGTGGACGTTCGGCTATCAAGAGGTGCTTGCACACCTGTGCATGACCAGCGTGACTCAGCCTACCGGGGCTACTGAACGCCTGTCCTACCTCGATGGAGGGCATCAATTCCCTACCGGTAGCGGTCGCCAGCCGTTGCCCCGCGTTACCCGTCACGTTATCGAGCCGCACTTCGACCAGCCCGCTGCAGACATTCACTACCGCTATCCGACCCCGCGCAACTTCCTCGGCGGCGGTAGCGATATGAGCTGGAGCGACGATGGCCGTGACAACCTTTATCAACGCCTGGACGACTACGACTACAGCTCGGTTGAAATACTCATGGAAGGCGAGAGAGAAGTTCGCCGTATCGAGCGCACCTATAACCGCTTTCACTTGCTCACCCATGAAACGACGCTTCAGGGCGACTGTCTGCAACGGCTGGTCACTGCCTATGGGATGGTCGAAGGTGCGTCATTCAAGAGCCAGCCACCGACGTGCCAGTTGCCCGTCAGTGAAGAGCGATTCTGGCAGATGACCAGCGGCGAGCGCCCATGGCGTAGCGAACAGACCGCCACCCAGTACGACAATCACGGCAATGTGCTCATCCATACCTATGCCGATGGCACGGAGCAGAGCAATGAATGGTACTCAGCGGCAGAGCAGGACGGCCACCCGGCTGATCCTGAAGGGTTCGTGCGTCACCTCAAGGCACAAACCCTGCGCCCTTCACCCAAGGGTCAACCGGGAGCAGCCACCCTTACCCGAACCTATCGTTACACGACGCTGCCCGTGTTGGCTGCGTCTGACACCTCGGCAGTATTGCAGCACCCACACCATGTCGTGAGCAGTGAAACCCTGATCGATCAGGCCAGCGCTCAGACGCCTCTTGCGCACCTGCGTAACCAGTGGGTCAATGCCCCGCGTGATCGGGCACTGCACGGTCGCCAATACCTGAAGATCGAGAACCTGCAAGGGCTGGAAACGGTTACCGAGTACCACTATAGCCTCGAGCGCAGTGCAGGCACCGACGAGCCTGTGCTGAACGTTCAGCAGCTGCGTATCGGTTACGACGGCACGCAGGCCATCACCACCGTGCAATATGGCTTGCGCCATGGGCAGGTGATGCAGCAGCGTGACAGCGATGGTCTCGAAACCCGCTACGTCTACGATCGCCTGCAAAGAGTGGTGAAGGAGACCGTGGCTGCCGGGCTGCCGACAGAGGCCTCACGCCATTACCACTACACCCTGACGCCGATCAGTGGCGAATCGGCCAGCCAGACGTTCACCGACGAGCACGGCGTTTGCACCAAGACCCTGCTCGATGGCCTGGGCAGGGTGCGCGGCGAGGAACGTGACCATGTGGATGAGGCCATGGCGCCACGGCTATACCCGACGCTCGCAGTAACCTACGACAACCAAGGCCGGCCAGTGACCGAAACCCACATCGACTGGTTGGAGGGCCTGCGCAGCCTGAACCTGCCCCAGCACTACGCCTACGACGACTGGGGTCAACGTTGCTGTACAACCGGGCCAGATGGCGTGCAGCAGCATGAACACCAGGACCCGCTGGGCAACGCCCAGCACCGCGGTCTGATCGTTCATCGCTGGCGCCAGGCCGGCAGTGGGCCCACGGCAATGATCAGCAGCCGCAGCGAGACCTGGATGAACCGCTTCGAAAAACCGGATGTGATCCTGCGCCAGGATGCCGAAGGCTTGACCTTGGCCACACGCAGTTTCACGTACGACGGGCTAGGACGCCTGGTGAGCGAAACCGATGAGCGTAGGCACACCACCAGGTTTACCTACGACATGTTCAACCGGCCCCTGCAGCGCATTTTGCCCGACAGCACCTGCGTGGAAACCCGCTATGCGCAGCACTCCACTGCGCAGTTGCCCATCGGCCTCACCGTCAAGCCTGGCAACATCAGACTGCCGGCCGTCCAAGTTGGCGCACAGTCCTTCGACGGCCTTGACCGACTGCAGGGCAGTACCACCGGCTGGCGCAGCGAGCGCTACCACTATGAGGGCAGTGAATCGCGTGCGCGGCGCAAACGCAACGCTGCCGGGCAGAGCATCGACTACGCCTATGACCTGAGCTTGACCACATACCCAATCACAAGCAGCAGCGCGGAGGAAAACGCAGTCTTCGACTATGACCCCATCGGGGCACGACTGACACGCGCCAGCGGTGCCCACGGCTGTTGCGACTACCAATACAACGCCCATGGCCACTTGCTCGAAGAACACTTGCAAGTCAGTGGCCATGCGCCTTTGAAAACTGAGCACCATCCCTCGTTGCAGGGTCGCCCGCAACGCACCGTCGAAGCCAGCGGCCTGGAAACGCTCTATCACTTTCACGACAACGGCCTGCCTCGGGGAATGCAGCAGCACAAGCTCGACGTGAACCTGCAGTATGACTCACTGGCGCGGCTTGAGAAGATCACCAGCAACGACTCGGACAACGGGACCACGGTGGTCACGGTCATCGAATTTGACGACCAGGACCGCGAGATCAAACGATCCTGGCAACAGAGCGGCCACCCTGAGCGCATCCAGACACAACTGTGGGATCTCGATGGCCTGCTCAAGGAACGTCACCTCTACCAGGGGGCCATTACCCTGCTGAAGGAAACATTCACCTACACCGCCCTTGGCCAATTACTCAACCACCACTGTGCAGGTATCGAACTGCCCCGCGATAGCCAGGGCCGGGCGATCACGCAGCAAACCTTCAGCTACAACAACTACGAAAGCCTCAGCATGGTCACCAGCCAGTTCGCCGATGGATCTGCCCGTGAGCGTGCGCAGTACGTTTATGCCGACGATGACCCTTGCCAGTTGCGCAGCATTGTTTACACCCCTGCACGCAGCAGCCCCCATCCGACCTTCAAGTACGACCGCAACGGCAACATGGTGCTTGACCAGTACGGTTGTACATTGCGCTATGACAGCCAGAACCGTCTGCAGTCGCTTGTGCGGGCCACCGGCACTGGCCAATACCGGTACGACGCCCATAACCGCCTGCTTGGCAGCACCGACGGCAGTGGGGCCGACAGCGTGCTGGTGTACCAGAACCACCGTTTGACGCTGGCGGTCCGCGGAGCCTTGCGCACTCAATACCTGGATCTGGATGATCAACCCGTCGGCCAACAAACCCTCGATGACGCTAGCCAGACGCTGCTGCTTCACGCGGCGGATAACGCCAGTGTGGTTGCTGAAGGCCAGCACGGTTCGCTACGCAGCATGCGCTACAGCGCCTATGGCGAACGCTACAGCGACACACCGGTGAGCAGCGCCATGGGCTTTAACGGCGAAGCCCTCGACCCACTGAGTGGCCGTTACCTGCTGGGCAGCGGCTACCGCGCCTACGACCCTGAGTTGCGCTGCTTCCTCAGCCCCGATTCGCTCAGCCCATTCGGGGTTGGCGGCCTCAACTGCTACGCCTACGCCCGTGGCAATCCCATCGCGTTTCGTGACCCGACCGGGCATGAAGCGATTGGCTTCAGTGGTCGCCTGCGGCGTCCCGATGAAGACATCACGCCGCAAAGCCAGCCAGAAGAGATCAAGCAGGGAGACGGGGGCTGGCTGAAATGGTTGTGGGTAGGCATTGCCGTTGTCATGACCGCTGTAGCGATTGTGACGTTCGGTAAAGCAACGTTGGCGGCGGTGGCCGCTTGGAAAGGAGCTGCGACCGCTTTAACGGCCACGGCGGTAACGGCCGCCAAAACGGCGGCGGCGTTGGCCATCGGTAAGGCGGTGGCTGCGGGTGTATCAGCCGCACTGGCTGTGGCCGGCACGGCAGCCCAGGTCCACGGCACGATCACGAATAACCAGACAAGCTTTGATGTGGCTCAGTGGCTCGGTATCGCGAGCGTCTTCGTCGGGCTCGCCAGTGCAGGGGCCTTTTATGCTGCGGGCAGGATGATGAGAAGCGCTACCGGCAGTGTGACAACGGGATCGAGGGCGTCGATCTTGGCCGACGATGCCGCTTCGGTTATTGACCGGAGAGATGCATGGCAGTTCCTCCCAACTTCTGCGACAAATAACCCACTGCACGGCCCCCCAGTCCCGCCTCCGCAACCCACGGTGCATCGGGTGGGTCAGGGCGGAGGGGGTGTAATTTTAGAGCGTCGATTCGATGGATTTAGACACGCCAGATCTTCGTCGGTTTGAAGTACCGGATGAAGCTTCGAACTTCAAAATTGGGCTAGGAGAGCAAAACATGAACGAACAAACACCCCCCACCTCCAAACGCGCACTTGCCGAACAAACCCGCCAGGCCCAGCGCGAAGCCCGGCGCCGGCGCAACGCATCGCTGCTGGCAGAATTGGCGCCGTCCGTGCTGGGTATCGCCGATCCCAGCGACGGCACCCTGCTCAAGAGTGCCGTGGACAACAATCTTGAAGTGCGCATCCCCGCGTGGGTGAACTTGCCTGAAGATGGCGACACTGAAACCGTGTATCTCCAATTATCGACCACAGGCGATGCTGCCTCTGACTTTGGAGACGTAGGCCAGCCCCTGGAAGTGGTTGGCCCCGTCACCTCAGCCGATTTTCCGCTGGTAATGCATGTGCCCTTGGCCAGACTCGTCGAAGGCAGGCTATGGCTGCGTTACCGTATCGTGACCTTCAACGGCGGTCATACAGTTTCGGCAGTGGTACCGCTGATCTGTGACCGCACCGCACCCCGCAACAGGGTCGATCCCGACGAGAAACTCGACGGCTTGACCGTCGGGCCAGCGTTTATTGACGACGAGTACCTTAAAAACAATCCGTCCGGCATCGTTGCCCAAGTGCCAGAGTATGACACCTACGCGCCTGGAGACACGTACAAGGTGTATTACTTCGAGAGCCCACCTGAAGAGCATGAGGATTACGAAAATCAGGTCGATGAGGGGCCTCTCGATGCGTCAATGCAAGTGGTTATTCCCAAGGACGTGGTAGAACGTGCCGGCGATGGCAAGTATTACCTTGCCTATTACCTGTATGACAAAGCGGGAAACAAGAGCCGAGGCTCGCTGATCACCAGCATCGACGTCGCCCTTGGCCCATTGCCGGCCAACCTGCAAGACCCTTTGGTGCACGCCGCCGACGACGGCGTTGTCGACCTCAAGGACGCCATTGACGGGGTATCGGTCGATATTCCGTATTACGACGGAGCCAAAGCCCACGACGCTATCGCAGTGACCTGGGGTAGCACGCCATTACCACCGGAAACCGTCGGTGCCAAAGCCTTTCCAATCCCTGTTCACGTGCCCAACCCAACCTTGCGCGCTGAATACGGCACAGCCTCAGATGAACTGGCCACCAACGTCAGCTACCAGATCATGCGCGGTGCCGTACCGTTTGGCCCCAAGGCCATCAGTGTGAAAGTCGACTTCAGCGTGGTAGGCCCCGAGCGCCCCGACCCCGACCCCACTTGGCCCAACCCGATCAACCCTAACCTGTTGGCACCCACGGTGCGAGGCGCACGTTCGGCAACGGATAACGTGATCGATCGCAGTGACGCCAATGAAGACGCCACACTAACCATTCCCTTTTACGACAATGCCGAGGACGGGCACGTGCTCGTTGTCTACTGGCATGGCAGGTGTGCAGGGACTCACACCGTGGACACGGCCCGTGATGCACGCGGCATCACCGTTCCTATCGATTGGGGCATCATCTTCGCGGAGGGTAACGACCCCGCGTTGCCGGTGCACTATACCCTGCGCGAATCGCAAGACGCCCTCAACGAGCAAATGTCGCAGACACAGTGGGTGGACGTGGATGCAGTTACCGTGATCCTGCCGCTTCCGCAGTTCCTGGGGGTTAGGGCCGGTTGGCTGAACTGTGATTCATTGCGCGATGTCGCGGGGGTACCGACCAACAACATGGTCCTGAAGGTGGAGATCCCGGACATGTCGGCCTACCTGAAGGCAGGCGACATAATCGAACTGGAGTGGGCACCGTTGATCGGCTCCAAAGATGAAGATGGCGACGACCCGGTACCCAATGCGGAGAAAATCGAACTCGTGGTGCTGGACGAGACGTCAGTCAAAGGCTTCATCTGGGAAATCAAGCCTTATGCCGACCACCTTCTGCCAACCTATGACGCCAACCTTAACGGGGGCCGTACGCGGGCACGGGTGCGCTACGTCAAAGCCGATGACCCTGATTTAGCCTCGGAATGGGCAGTGCATAAGTTAAGCCTGGCCGAAGGCAGCGACTCTTGCGCAATGCCGTAACCTTGAGCTCCCTACGCGGTAGCGCGGCACGGTGCTGCCGCGAAGGGAGCATTGTAGGATTTTGGTCAGAACAGAAAGGAAAATTCCTACATTAGATAGAGAAACATCACTTTTACAATTCACCCTAACGATGCGAGCTCAGTACAGGAAGTCGTAGCAGCCATCTGCAAACAGCCTCTTCACAGGGTGATCCAATGTCCAGTTTCCATGCTTTCAAACCCACACTTTTTACTGTAATGATCCGAGCCACCACCGCACTTCCATTAGTGATTATCGGTAACTCGGCGGTGGCCCAGACTAATGTAGAAGGTCGTACTGATATCCAGTTTGGTACGCCCTTGGATAATTACCGTGTATTAAGTGGTGCCACCCTGAACGCCACGGGCGCGAATCTGTTGTATGTCGATGCCGAGGCAGGCGCGCACGTGTTGCTCAACGATTCGGACGTAACCCCAGGGTCGTCCGCCGTCGCGCTGGCCCTGACTGGTGCGAACGCAACGCTCGAGCGCTCGACCGTTACCGCCAGCAGCCGTGCGCTCACTGGCAGCCAAGGTGCAAGCATCAGTGCCAACGACAGCGTTATTCGCGGTGGGTCACGTGGCGCCAGCCTCAACCAGAGCCACCTTGAGCTAAGGCGCAGCGAAGTGCATGCCAGCGACAACAATGGCGTTGCCGTGGAGCTGTTCGACGGCAGCGTGTCGGCCAGTGACAGCAGCCTGATCAGTGGCGGTCGCGATGGTATCCTGGTGCGTGATGGCTCAGGCCAGACCGACGCCAAGGCCACCATCGTGCTGGACAACAGCCGTGTCGAGGGCCTGGATGGGTCGGCCATCGCGGTCGGCCGTGGCGCCGGTCGCGCTGCTTCTGCGCAAATCGATGTGCTCAACGGCAGCACCCTCAGCGCCAGCGACGGCGTGTTGGTGAATGTGGCCGATGCTGCAACGGCGAGCCTGCGCGTGAGTGACAGCCAGCTGCTTGGCGATATCGTGGTTGCCGAAGGCGGCAATGCCAACGTGATGCTGGAGAACGCCGCAACCCTGACCGGCCGCCTGGAAAACGTAGCGCAGGTGGCCATCGACAGCGGCGCCGAGTGGGCCATGGTCGGCAATGCCGCCGTCGAGCAGCTGACCATGAACGGCGGCCGCGTAAGCTTCGGCAACATCGGTGAATTCCACACGCTGACCCTAGGCTCACTGTCGGGCAACGGCACATTCGTGATGGACGCCGACTTCGCCAGCGGCCAGCATGATTTCCTCGACATCACTGGCAATGCCACGGGCGATCATTCGCTGCTGGTTCGCAGCAGCGGGACCGATCTGCAAGCCGATGCCAGCCTGCACATGGTGCATGCAGACAGCGGCGATGCGCGCTTCTCACTGGAAGGCGGCCCGGTCGATGTCGGTACCTATTCCTATGATTTGGTCCCTAAAGGCAGCGGCAACGACTGGTACCTGGACAAGAGCACCCGCACCATCAGCCCCGGCACCCAGTCAGTGCTGGCCTTGTTCAACACAGCACCGACCATCTGGTATGGCGAAATGAGTACCTTGCGTGGCCGCATGGGCGAAGTGCGCCGCGATGCCGGGCAGGCTGGGGGCTGGGTGCGCACCTTCGGCAACAAGTACAACGTCGCCGGTGCCGAAGGCCTGGCCTACCAGCAAACCCAGCAAGGTCTGTCCTTCGGTGCGGACGCTCCTTTGCCGATCGGCGACGGTAACTGGCTGGCCGGGATCACGGCCGGTTACAGCCAATCGGACCTGAGCCTGGCGCGCGGTACCCAAGCCAAGGTCGACAGCTACCATCTCGGTGTCTACAGCACTTGGCTGGAACCTGAGAGCGGGTACTACATCGATGCCGTAGCGCGACTCAATCAATTCAAGAACCAGTCCGATGTGCGCTTGAGCGATGGCACCAAGACCAAGGGCAGCTACGACAACCTCGGTGTCGGCGCAGCGTTGGAGATAGGCCGCCACATCAGCCTCGATGAAGGCTGGTTCGTTGAGCCCCATGCCCAATTGGCCGGCTTGATCGTGCAGGGCAAGGACTACACCCTGGACAATGGCATGCGCGCCGAAGGTGGGCGCACGCATTCCCTGCAAACCAAGCTCGGTGCCACCGTCGGGCGCAAACTGGAAGTGGGGGACGGGCGAATGATCCAGCCCTATGTAAGGGTTGCCGCCGTGCATGAATTCGCCAATGACAGCCACGTCAAGGTCAATGGTAACGGCTTCAACAACGACCTCTCTGGCTCTCGCGGGGAAGTGGGCACCGGCATCGCGGTAGCCTGGGCCGATAAATGGCGTGCTCATGCCGACTTCGAATACGCCCACGGCAGCAAGCTTGAACAGCCCTGGGGCGTGAACCTGGGGGTACGCTACAACTGGTGAGTTTACGAAGGGAGAGCCGTTGAGGTTCTCCTTTTTTTTGCTTTGGCGCATCACGCGATCATGGAGAACAGGCTATGCCAACCTCAAAGCATTCGACCCAAAACACCTCGGCCGCGCTTGCAAACCGCTTCGAGCAGGTAGCGTTCTATGTACCGCCTGTCGTCCCCGACCTGCTGCCCAATGAGCCAGATTCCCTGCTCAATCTGTTGCCGTTCAAAGCCGTGTTCTTGCCATTGCGGGTCGAGTTCGCCCAGTGGGGCAATTCGGACCCTACCGAAGAAGACCCGGAAACACTAACCCTGTACTGGAACGGCCGTGAAGTCCGCACCCTGATCTGGACGGCACCGGTACAGCCCGATGAACTGTTCATCGAGGTGCCGGTGGGGTTTCTGAGCGAAGGCCAGCACCGGCTGCACTACCAGGTCAAGCTGTTCAACGGCATGCGCAGCGACTCAGAAGCCCTTGAGATCAACATCGACAAGACGCCCCCGTTGCTCGCCGATGACGATGAGCTGATTTTTCCGCCAGACGTGATAAGCAATGGCGTCACCGACCGCTACCTTAAAGAACACGGCGAACTGACGGCGCAAGTACCGCCCTATTTAGGCGCCGATGTGGGCGATACCGTGAGCTGGTACTGGAGTGACAGCCCCGTCGGCAAGCAACTGGTCGACCGCCTCACCCTGACCAAGGCCGAAGTGGGCATGCCCTTGCACGTCAAGATACCGGCCGACTTTATCTTACAGCTCAGCGACGGCCTGCGTTTTGCCCGTTATGAGGTCCAGGACCGCGCAGGCACCGCCCTTCAACGCTCGTTGGCCGTGGCGTTGCACGCGGCGGTCACGCCACCGCCCCGGCAGCTACCCCCACCGTTCGTGCGCCAGGCCAGTGGCTCCGATTATTTCAGCGATTTGCTGCCAGCTGATGCCGTGGCAGGAGCGACGTTGACGATACCGGCCAGCGCCTCACTCGAACCGGATGATCAAGTGACCGTATTCTGGGGCGAGCCAGGCGCCCCGGGTGCTTATCAGACCGACACACCGATAAGCCCAGGCTCAAGGGAGTACACCGTACCTGCCAAGTACATTGCCATGAACCTGAACAGCCGCATTCCCCTGCACTATCAGGTCAAGGCGTACGATGGCCAGCTTCACGACTCAGCGCCGCACCAGGTCAGCATTGGCCGCCTGCACGGGCTACCCCTGATACACAGCGACGCGATTCGGGACAACCAACTGAACCTGGCGAAACTGGGTGCCCAAGCGGCGTTTTCGCTACCTGGGTGGCAGTTCATGGACGCGGGGCAATTCATCACGGTATACATCGAAGGGGTCAAGCGCGGAGCGATCGACCAGAAGATCACGCTGCCGGTGGTCACCGACATGGCAGTGCCTGGTGCAGTGACGGAACTCGCGGTGGGGTCGGTTACCAAGAGCGCGCTGCAGGCGTTGGAAGTGGACTATCAGTTCTACGTACGGGTCAAGGTCAGCTTTGACGATAAACGCACGTGGGTTGAGTTTCCGATGATCACGCCGACGTTGATCGATCAACCCTGAGCTGGCGGGTGGCGCGAGCGCTGGTATTGTTATCCAGAAGCGATCAATCGCCTTCAGGGTGAGGTGAGCGTACCGCGGGATCTATCTCGCTCGATTGCCGTGGGCCACAAACGAAAAAAGACGCCGAAGCGTCTTTTTTGGTGATCTACACAAGCCCAAAGGACGCTGTAGATCTTTATGTGGAGCGGGAAACGAGACTCGAACTCGCGACCCCGACCTTGGCAAGGTCGTGCTCTACCAACTGAGCTATTCCCGCAAAGTGAAGCTTTACAACCCTTGGCGTGAAGCGCCGATACGACCTTCACCACCACTGCACCGCATAGACGCCACAGTATTCAAACTGGAGCGGGAAACGAGACTCGAACTCGCGACCCCGACCTTGGCAAGGTCGTGCTCTACCAACTGAGCTATTCCCGCAATGGCGTCCCCTAGGGGACTCGAACCCCTGTTACCGCCGTGAAAGGGCGGTGTCCTAGGCCACTAGACGAAGGGGACACACAACACTTTTCAGTGCACCAGTACATGAACCTCACGATCCAGACTGGATTTTCTTTTCCTGCCGCGCCGCGAGGCACTGCCGGAGAAACTGGAGCGGGAAACGAGACTCGAACTCGCGACCCCGACCTTGGCAAGGTCGTGCTCTACCAACTGAGCTATTCCCGCAATATGGCGTCCCCTAGGGGACTCGAACCCCTGTTACCGCCGTGAAAGGGCGGTGTCCTAGGCCACTAGACGAAGGGGACACGCTGCTGGCATTGCTGCCTGCTTTCACTCCCTGCTGCGTTCTGCTGTGTGCTTTACGCTGCAAGTGGCGCGCATTCTATGGAGGGATGGATAGGCCGTCAACCCTTTTGTAGAAATTTATTTAAATCAATGACTTCCCGCCCTGCCGCCCCAGCTTGCGCAGGCGCTAAACGAAGCCCGAGCTGAATTTCTGACGTCAGCGCAGCGTAAATGTGCCAGCATTCAGCCACTGGGCATGCGGCCGATAATGAACACAGGCTGTCAGGGTTTACGCAACCTCGCCCCTACACTCAATGATGCAATCCATTTCATGAGGCATTCACGGTGACACCACTTCTGATCACCCTGCTCGTCGTGGCGGGTATCGCACTGCTGATTCTGATTGGCTACCTCAATAACGTGGTCGAGAACGGCAAGCTTGAGCGCGCTCGATTGAAGATAGAACTGGCCGATCGCCTGCGTCGCTGTGGCGAAATCAGTGAAACCTTCCCCGGCCAGTACATGACCCCTGGGCTGAAATTGCTGCTGACCCGGCTGGAGCTGAACGTCAACCAGCGTCAGCTTGCCCTGGACAAGCACAATGCCGACATCAAGGCGCGCATCGCCGAAGTTGAAGCGCTGATCGCCAAAGGCGAGCAGATACCGGTCAACAACCCACCCAACCCGATCCTGACCGAAGCCAAGGCCAAGGACGTGCGGTTTCTGCTCGAAGCCTTGCACAACCAGATCACCCGCGCCGCGCAAGAAGGCTTTCTACCTGCTCTGGAAGCCAAGCACTGGCTCAAGGAAATCCGCCACATCCTGGTATTGCTGCACATCGAGTTCTTCAACAACCTCGGCCAACAGGCCTTGCAGAACGAGCAGCCCGGCCAGGCTCGCCTGGCGTTCGAACGGGGCGTGCAGTACCTGCGCAAGCAACCGGAGCCCAAGGTCTACGAAGAGCAGCTGACGTATCTTGAAAAACTGCTGGCGCGGGTGAATGCCCAAGTGCTGGATCAGCTGGCGCCGACCGAGGACGAAGATAACGAGCTGACCGAAGGCTTGAAAACCGACGACGAAGAGACCTGGAAGAAGAAGGCGATGTACGACTGAACCGGGTGCTCGTACCGGCGGCGCAGGCGCGCCGTCGATACGTGCTCAAGGGCGATCAGCAGTCAGTCAGTTCCAGAAAAATCGCCACCAGCTGCTCAAGCCCTGCCTGATCGGCTTCACTGAAACGCCCGATCGTGGGGCTGTCCAGATCCAGCACGCCCACCAGCCTGCCCGCCTTGATCAGTGGAATCACCAGCTCGCTGTTGGACGCGCTGTCGCAGGCAATGTGCCCGGCAAAGGCGTGCACGTCTTCTACCCGCTGGGTTTGGCGCGTGGCTGCTGCGGTGCCGCACACCCCTTTGCCAAAGGGAATGCGCACGCAGGCCACCTGGCCCTGGAACGGGCCGAGCACCAGCTGTTCATCGCGATTGATGTAAAACCCCGCCCAGTTCAGGTCTTCGATCTGGTGATAGACAAAAGCCGAGAATTGCGCGGCGTTGGCGGTGAAGTCACGCTCGTCGGCGAACAGCGCCTGTACTTGCGCCGCCAGCAAGGCGTAGCCGTCCAGGCCAGCACCACTGGCATTGAGATCGATCATCGGGTTTGCTCCAGCAATTGCAGCCCGACCCAATAGCGGGCGAACTGATAGGCACATCGGCCATTACGATTGCCGCGGCCGGTAGCCCAGCGCACGGCGAGTATGTCCAGGGCTTCGTCACGCTGCCAGCGCAGCCCGGCAGGGCGCGCGAGCTGGCCGATCCAGTGCTCGACCACATCGAGGAAGTGCTCCTGGCTGAACGGGTAGAAGGACAGCCACAACCCAAAGCGGTCGGACAAGGCGATCTTGTCTTCCACGGCCTCATTGGGGTGCAACTCGCCATCGACCATCTGCCAGTTTTCGTTGTCGCTCTGTTTTTCTGGTACCAGGTGGCGGCGGTTGGATGTGGCGTACAACAGGACGTTATCCGGGGCCTGCTCAAGCGAGCCATCGAGCACGCTCTTGAGTACCCGGTAGTCGCCCTCCCCCGCCTCGAACGACAGGTCGTCGCAGAACAGGATGAAGCGCTGCGGCAATTTCTGCAGTTGCTCCACCACCCGCGGCAGGTCGGCCAAATGGTCGCGCTCGATCTCGATCAAGCGCAGCCCCGCTGCGGCGTGCTCGGCCAGCAGCGCACGCACCAGCGAGGACTTGCCTGTGCCCCGCGAGCCCCACAGCAACGCGTGGTTGGCAGGCAGGCCACTGATGAACTGATGGGTGTTGCGGCCAAGCTGGTCACGTTGCTGGTCGACACCGATCAGGTCGCTCAGGCGGATATCCAGGCTGACCTCAAGCGGCATCAGGTAGCCACTGCGGCCATCGCGCTGCCAACGGGCAGCCAGGGTCGCGGACCAGTCTATCTCGGGACGCGCTGCCGGCAGCAGCGGCTCGAGACGGGCCAGCACCGTTTCGGCGCGGTCCAGAAAAGTAATCAAGCGGGCGTCCATGACGACTCCTACACAGTCGAATTCGGGTTGGCGGGTGGCCCGTTATCCTAGAACCGCCTAGTAAAGTCACGACGGCACGTAGCACCGTGCCATGGCGTACAAGGCGATTGAGCAATCAAACGGCCAGCCCAGGCGCTCAGCCTGATCAGGGCTGAAAATGTGACAGACCCGCCAGCAGCCGCGATCGATCGGCTATGCTTGCGCAGCGCAAGGAATGTGGAACCGGCTCGGGACTCATGGATATCAAGTTCACCAATCGCCTGTCATACAAGCAAGCCCGGTTGACAGTCCTGGTTGGCTTCATCCTGGGAACATTGCTCAGTCTTGTCCAGATCGGCATCGATTATGCCAGCGAAGACGCCTCGATCAACCGCGAAGTGCGTGCGCTGCTGCAAATCAGCCACAACCCGGCCTCGCGCATCGCCTACAACATCGACTCGGAGCTGGCACTGGAACTGACCCGGGGGCTGCTGGAGTCGCCTGCCATCGTGCGCGCGCGGTTGATCGACAACAACGAGACGGTGCTGGCAGACGTGGAACGGCCGCGACTCGAAGACCGTTACAGGCCGATCAGCGACTTTCTGTTCGGCGATCACCGTCAACTGCGCGACCCCCTGTTTCTCACCCACATGCCCGACGAGTACCTGGGCACGCTGTACCTGGACGTGGACACCTACCCCTTCGGCCGGCGCTTTCTCGACCGCGCCGGCCTCACCCTGCTCAACGGCTTTGCCCGCAGCCTGGTGCTGACAGGCCTGTTGCTGGCCCTGTTCTACATGATGCTGACCAAGCCGTTGGTCACGGTGATCGGTGCGCTGAGCGGCGGCGATGCGCGCAAGCCCCTGCAGGGACGACTGCAATGCCCGCCCGGTCATGAGCACGATGAAATCGGCGTGCTGGTGAAAGTGGCCAACCAGCAGTTCGTCAGCATGTCCACCGAGATCGAGCAGCGCCGTACGGCCGAGAATCGGCTCACCCAGTACCTCAACGAGCTGGAAAACATCGTTGCGGCCCGTACCGATGAACTCAAGGCGAGCAACGACAACCTCAGCCTGACCAACCAAGAGCTTGAGCAAGCCCGGCGTCGGGCGCTGGACATGGCCCATGCACGGGCTGCGTTCCTGGCCAACATGAGCCACGAGATCCGTACGCCCCTCAATGGGATGCTCGGCATGATCGCCCTGGCGCTGGACAACCCGCTGCCAGGTGAGCAGCGCCAGCAGCTGACCATTGCACACGACTCCGGGAAAGTCCTGGTCGAACTGCTCAACGATATCCTCGATCTGTCGAAATTCGATGCAGGCCAGCTCGAGCTAGAACGAATCCCCTTCGACATGGCGACCCTAATCGAGGACACCGCTAGCCTGCTGTCGCAGAACGTGGCCCAGGGGGTCGAACTGACTTGCCTGATTGCCCATGACTTTCCGGCAAGCGTATTGGGCGACCCTACGCGGGTGCGCCAGATCGTCGGCAACCTGTTGTCCAACGCGTTGAAATTCACCCGCTTTGGACGGGTGGACGTCAGGCTTGAGCCTATGATCGGCGGCGTGCGCCTGGAAGTCCGGGATACCGGCATCGGCATCCCGGAAGAAGCGCAAGCGCGCATCTTCCAGCCTTTCACCCAGGCCGGTGCAGGCATTACGCGTCAGTACGGCGGTACCGGCCTGGGACTGGCCCTGACCCGTAACCTGTGCAAGGCCATGCATGGCCATCTGCATATTCGGTCCCAGCCCGGTTTTGGCAGCCGTTTCACTGCAGAACTCCCCCTCAACGCCTGCGCCAAGGCCGATACACCCGAGCCTTTGCACGCCAGCGTGGCTGCACTGACCGCAGCGGGCAGCGGCCTGCATGAGCTGATGCTTGGCCTGTTACCGGCCTTGGGCCTGGCGTATGCACGGCACGACGGCATTGACACCGTAGCAGGCGCAACCGACCTGCTGATACTCGACGATGTGCAGGCGCTGCCCGAGGTGCGCAGGCTTTCGCAGGTACCCATCCTGCTCGTCACTGCCTACGGCAACTTCCTGCCCAGCGAACAGGCCTTGGCCATGGCCCCCCTGCATCAGCTCGCACGCCCGCTGACCCGTGGGGCGCTGTACCAGACGCTGCATCGGGTATTGCAAGGACACGATGCCGAGCACCCACTGGCAACCCCACCCCCCGCTACAGCCAAAGGCCGGGCGCGCATCCTGCTGGTGGAGGACAACCCCGTCAATCAGCTGGTGGCCAAAGGCATGCTGGCCAAGCTGGGGTGCCAGGTGGAATTGGCCACGCAAGGAGTCGAAGCCCTGGCGCGGCTAGAAGAGGAAGCCTTCGACCTGGTGCTGATGGACTGCAACATGCCGGTGATGGATGGCTACGAGGCCACCCGGCGCATCCGTGAGCGCGGCCATTGGCCAGGGCTGCCCATTGTCGCGCTCACCGCCAATGCAATGCCCGAGGAGCGCGACCGCTGCCGAGCCGCCGGTATGGACGATTACCTGGCCAAGCCGTTCCGGCGCGAGGACCTGCTGGCCGTGGTCGATCGCTGGGTGCCGGTCAGCGGCTGAGCAGACGCTCGATGTCCGCCTCCAAGGCCTGCGGCTTGGTGGTCGGTGCATAACGCACCACCTGGCCGCTGACCGGGTCGAGCAGGAACTTGGTGAAATTCCACTTGATCTTCTGGCTACCCAGAATGCCAGGCGCCCGCTGCTTGAGTTCGGCAAACAAGGGGTGGGTGCCTGGGCCGTTGACCTCCACCTTGCGAAACAGCGCAAAGCTCACGCCGAAATTGCGCTGGCAGAACTGCGCGATGTCACGCGCCTCGCCAGGCTCCTGCTTGCCGAACTGGTTGCAGGGAAAGCCCAGCACCACCAGCCCGCGATCACGGTACCTCTGCCACAGCTGTTCCAACCCGGCGTATTGCGGCGTGAAGCCGCACTGGCTGGCGGTGTTGACCACCAGCACGGCCTTGCCTGGGAAGTCGCCCAGCTTCTTGTGTTCGCCTGCAAGGGTGACACAGGGAATATCCAGCAGCGATGCGGCCATGTTCGAGCTCCGGTCAGTCACGAGGGCGCAAGTCGATGCACACCGAGTTGATGCAGTAGCGCAGCCCGGTCGGTGGTGGCCCGTCGGGGAACACGTGGCCAAGGTGAGCGTCGCAGCGGGCACAGGTCACCTCGGTGCGGATCATGCCGTGGGAGGTGTCGCGGATCTCGATCATCGCGCTATCCTCGATGGGGGCGTAGAAACTTGGCCAACCACAGCCCGAATCGAACTTGGTCTGGGCATCGAACAATGCCAGACCGCAGCAGATGCAGTGATAGATGCCGTCGCGGCGCTCGCTGTTGTACTTGCCGCTGAACGGCCGCTCGGTGCCTTTCAGACGGCACACCTGGTATTGCTCGGGGTCGAGCATCGACCGCCACTGTTCCAGGGTTTTCTCGATCTTTTGCATGGGGCTCCCTCGGCAGGCTCAATTTCACCCTGCGCCGTCTTTTCCGGGGCGCGGGTGGCACGTATATTAGTTGGCTTCGTGTGCAAGGCGTTCAGTCTCGCACCCGCTTTGTGCCCTTACAAACCTTTCGGCCGGGCATAGCGCGTTTTCTCAATCGGGATTCCATCATGCAGTTCAGCAAATCGAACAAGCTCGCCAATGTTTGCTACGACATTCGCGGCCCTGTGCTCAAGCACGCCAAGCGTCTGGAAGAGGAAGGCCACCGCATCCTCAAGCTGAACATCGGCAACCCGGCGCCGTTCGGTTTCGAGGCGCCTGATGAAATTCTGCAGGACGTGATCCGCAACCTCCCTACCGCGCAGGGCTACAGCGATTCCAAAGGCCTGTTCAGCGCACGCAAGGCGGTGATGCAGTACTGCCAGCAAAAGGGCATCGAAGGCGTCGGCATCGAAGATATCTACCTGGGCAACGGCGTGTCCGAGTTGATCGTCATGTCGATGCAGGCCCTGCTCAACAACGGTGACGAGGTGCTCATCCCCGCTCCCGACTACCCCCTGTGGACGGCAGCCGTAAGCCTGGCCGGCGGCAAACCGGTGCACTACCTGTGCGACGAGCAGGCCGACTGGTTCCCCGACCTGGAGGACATCAAGGCCAAGATCACCCCCAACACCAAGGCACTGGTCATCATCAACCCCAACAACCCAACGGGCGCGGTGTATTCCACAGCGCTGTTGCGGGGCATGCTGGAGCTCGCTCGCCAGCACAACCTGGTGGTGTTCTCCGACGAAATCTACGACAAGATTCTTTATGACGAAGCGGTGCACATCAGCACGGCCTCCCTGGCACCGGACCTGCTGTGCCTGACCTTCAACGGCCTGTCCAAATCCTACCGCGTGGCAGGCTTTCGCTCCGGCTGGTTGATCATTTCCGGGCCCAAGCATCATGCCCTGAGTTACATCGAAGGCATCGACATGCTGGCCAACATGCGCCTGTGCGCCAACGTACCGGCCCAGCATGCCATTCAGACCGCACTGGGCGGCTACCAGAGCATCAACGATCTGGTGCTGCCACCGGGGCGCTTGCTGGAACAGCGCAACCGCACCTTCGAGCTGCTCAACGACATCCCCGGGGTGAGCTGCGTCAAGCCCATGGGCGCGCTGTATGCGTTCCCGAGGATCGACCCGAAGGTCTGCCCGATCCTCAACGACGAGAAATTCGCCTTGGACCTGCTGCTGTCCGAGAAGCTGCTCATCGTCCAGGGCACTGCGTTCAACTGGCCTTGGCCGGACCATTTCCGCGTAGTGACGCTGCCCCGCGTAGATGACCTGGAAGCGGCCATCGGGCGGATCGGCAATTTCCTCAGGACCTATTCGCAGTAAGCACACGCGCCGCTGGCGCTCACAGAGGGCCGACACTCTGGTTGCAGCTGTGAGCGCTGGCAGGGCCGCCTCAGGAAAAGGACGGCCCTGCGCGCGCTGTAGCATGTTTCTTACATCCTGCAATGCTCTATCCCACAGCCGGCTTCCCCTCCTCTGCCATACTGCGGCTTACACAGTTTGAAATAGTCCGTCGATTGAATCCCGGCGGCAGGCCCCTTATATACCCCGCAGTAAGCGACAATTCATCCGTCAGGAGAACGTAACAACCATGATGCGCATTCTGTTGTTTGTGGCCACCAACCTTGCGGTGGTGCTGGTTGCAAGCATTACCCTGAGCCTGTTCGGTTTCAATGGGTTCATGGCTGCCAACGGGGTCGACCTGGACCTTGGCAGCCTGCTCGTGTTCTGTGCGGTGTTCGGTTTTGCCGGCTCGCTGATTTCGCTGTTCATCTCCAAGTGGATGGCGAAGATGAGCACCGGTACCCAGATCATCAGCCAGCCGCGTACCCGGCACGAGCAGTGGCTGCTGCAAACGGTCGAGGAGCTGTCCCGCGAGGCTGGCATCAAGATGCCGGAAGTGGGTATTTTCCCGGCCTATGAAGCCAACGCCTTCGCCACCGGCTGGAACCGTAACGATGCACTGGTGGCGGTCTCTCAAGGCCTGCTGGAGCGTTTCTCGCCCGATGAAGTGCGCGCCGTGCTGGCGCACGAGATCGGCCACGTTGCCAACGGCGACATGGTCACCCTGGCGCTGGTCCAGGGCGTGGTGAACACCTTCGTGATGTTCTTCGCCCGGATCATCGGCAACTTCGTCGACAAGGTCATCTTCAAGAACGAGGAAGGCCAAGGTATCGCCTATTACGTCGCGACCATCGTGGCAGAACTGATACTGGGCATCCTGGCCAGCATCATCGTCATGTGGTTCTCGCGCCGCCGCGAGTATCGCGCAGACGAAGCCGGCGCTCGCCTGGCCGGCACCTCGGCCATGATCGGCGCCTTGCAGCGCCTGCGTGTGGAACAGGGTTTGCCGGTTCACATGCCCGACACGCTCAAGGCCTTCGGCATCAATGGGGGCCTCAAGCAGGGCCTGGCCGGCCTGCTGATGAGCCACCCGCCACTGGAAGACCGCATCGACGCCCTGCGCCGCCGCGGTTGATCCATCCCACCCTGCAAAAAGGCGACTTCGGTCGCCTTTTTTATGAGCGCCTGTTAATCACAAGGCGGGGTGCAGACCTCAATGGCTGACCCGATAGACCCTCTCCCACAAGCTCGAAGCCCCCGCCTGCACGAACTTCGGGCTCTGCTCGATCATCTGCACCGCTTCGAGCTCATCCACTTGCCAGCCGGTGAACCCCTGCCGCAACGCGTCGTCGCTCACCGAAAACGGCGGCCCGGGCACCAGCGCCTGGTCATAGTCCAAGGTCACCACCAGCCCCTTGGTGCCAGCAGGCAACAAGCCCGACAGCGCTCGGACATACCGCTCCCGCATCGCCGAGGGCAAGGCAATCAAGGCCGCTCGGTCGTAGAGCGCGGTACAGTCACCCACGTCGCCGCTCGTCAGCGCGAAGAAATCGCCGCACCAAAGCTCAATAGGCCCATGACGCCAGATCTCGAATGCGCCTGTGTGCGAGACCTGTGCCTGGAGCCCCTGCTCACGGAAGAAGTCTTCCACCGCCCGACGAGACAACTCGACACCCATCACTCGGTGCCCCTGCCCGGCCAGCCACAGTACGTCCAGGCTCTTGCCGCACAAGGGCACCAGGACCTTGCTGTTGGCTGCCAGATGCAAGCCAGGCCAATAGGCCTGCAGGTAGGGGTTCACCTGGGCTTGATGAAAGCCAATCTGGTTGTCGGCCCACCGCTGCTGCCAGAATGCCGGTTCCATGTTTCCTCCCGATTATTCGATGGTTCCCAGCCATAACTTGATTTGGATTCGATCAAGCCTTGGCCGAAGATGCGAGCATCTTAACCCTCAGGACCCTGCCATGCTGCCTAGCTTGTTCATCTCCCACGGCTCACCCATGTTGGCATTGCAGCCCGGCGCCAGCGGGCCTGCACTGGCGCAGTTGGCTCAACAGCTGCCTACGCCACGTGCGATTGTCGTGGTATCGGCCCATTGGGAAAGCCGCGACCTGGCAGTGACGAGCGGCGCGAGGCCGGCGACCTGGCATGACTTTGCTGGCTTTCCTGCGGCGCTGTATGCGGTGCAGTACCCAGCACCGGGCGATCCGCACCTGGCGCAACGTATCTGTGATCGTTTGCAGGCGGCCGGGCTGCCAGCTGACCCAGACACCGAGCGCCCCTTCGATCATGGCGCCTGGGTGCCCTTATCGCTGATGTATCCGCAGGCACAGGTCCCGCTGGTGCAGGTGTCCTTGCCCAGCCATTTGGGCCCCACGGGGCAGCTACGCATTGGCCAGGCCCTGGCCGGGCTGCGCGAAGAAGGTGTCCTGCTGATTGGCTCTGGCAGTATCACGCACAATCTTGGTGAACTGGACTGGCAGGCTGGGCCGGACAGGATGGCGCCGTGGGCGCTGGCCTTTAGAAACTGGATGGTAGAGACGTTGCAGGCCAACGACTGCCAGGCCTTGCTCGACTACAGGGCGCAGGCGCCGTTTGCCGTGCGCAATCACCCCAGCGATGAGCATCTGCTGCCGCTGTTCTTTGCCGTAGGCGCGGGTGGGGCTTTTGACGTGGTGCACCAGGGCTTCACCTTGGGCGCGCTGGGGATGGATATCTACCGATTCGGTTAGGTCGCGCCTGATGGCTTGCAAAAAAAATCCCCGACCTAGGCCGGGGATGTTTTATTGCTTGAGGATCAATCTTCGCGGTAGCGACGCAGCTTGAGCTGCTTGCCAGCGACGCGAGTGTCCTTGAGCTTGGTCAGCAGCTTCTCGAGGCCGTCTTCCGGCAGCTCGACCAGGCTGAAGCTATCACGCACCTGGATGCGACCAATGGCATCACGCGCCAGGCCACCTTCGTTGAGGATCGCGCCCAGCAGGTTCTTGGCAGCGATACCGTCACGTGCGCCCAGGGCAGTACGGCAGCGTACGCGGCCTTCTGCCAACGGCAGTGGCGCACGACGCTCGCGGTCGCCACGGTCCGGGCGCTCGCCACGTTCGGTGCGCTCGCCACGCGGGGCGAAGCTTGGCACCAGGGGCTGTTCGCGTTCTACCGCTGCCAGGTCCAGGGCTTGGCCATTGGTGGCCTTGCGCAGCAGGGCAGAAGCCAGCGCGCGAGCGCTGCAGCCCAGGTCGGCGGTCAGGCGGTCGAACAGCTCGCCGTGGGTGGCTTCGGCTTCGGCAACCAGCGGCGCCAGGCTATTGGTCAGCTTCTTGATACGGGCATCGAGCACCGCCTGGCCGTTGGGCAGGCGCGCTTCGGCGACTTTCTGACCCGTCACGCGCTCGATCACCTGCAGCATGCGGCGCTCACGCGGCGTCACCAGCAGCAGTGCGCGACCTTCGCGACCCGCACGGCCGGTACGGCCAATACGGTGCACATAGGACTCGGGATCGTACGGCATGTCGACGTTGAACACGTGGGTGATGCGCGGCACGTCCAGGCCACGGGCAGCGACGTCAGTGGCGACGACGATGTCCAGGCGGCCATCCTTGAGCGAGTCGATCACGCGCTCACGCTGGTTCTGGGCGATGTCGCCGTTCAGCGCAGCAGCCTTGTACCCCTTGGCTTCCAACGCGGCAGCCAGGTCCAGGGTAGCCTGCTTGGTGCGCACGAAGGCGATCAGCGCGTCGAACTCTTCGACTTCCAGCAGACGCAGCACGGCCGGGATCTTCTGGTCGGCATGCACCATCAGGTGAGCCTGATCGATCGCGGTGACGGTCTGGGTCTTGCTCTGGATCTTGACGTGCTTGGGCTCACGCAGGTGACGTTCGGCGATCGAGCGGATCGACGACGGCAGGGTCGCGGAGAACAGTACGGTCTGACGCGTGGCCGGGATGGCATCGAAGATCACTTCGAGGTCGTCCATGAAGCCCAGCTTGAGCATCTCGTCGGCTTCGTCCAGTACCAGGTACTGCACGGTCGACAGAACCTTCTCGTCACGACGCAAGTGGTCGCACAGACGGCCTGGGGTGGCGACGACGATTTGCGCGCCGTTGCGAATGGCGCGCAGCTGCGGGCCCATCGGGGCACCACCATAGACGGCCACGACGTTCACGCCCGGCATCTGCTTGGCGTAGGTTTCGAAAGCGGTTGCAACTTGCAGCGCCAACTCACGGGTTGGTGCCAGGATCAGGGCTTGCGGCTCGCGCTTGCTCACATCGATCTTGTTGAGGATCGGCAGAGCGAAGGCAGCGGTCTTGCCGGTGCCTGTCTGCGCCTGGCCGATCATGTCGTGACCGGCGAGGATGATCGGGATCGATTGCTGCTGAATGGCCGACGGCTCTTCATAGCCGGTGGCCACGACAGCGGCAACAATGTTCGGATTGAGATCGAGAGCGGCGAAGCCGGCGATTTCCTGGGTCATGGGTCTGCCTCTAGAGTGCATCCGCAAAGACCCATGCTCCAAAGCTGCACAAGCCATGAAAGACCGACAGGTCACCCAGGCAGCTTTGGCGGCGGGGATTTGCGAAAACGATTGAAAAAGATACTTGGGAAGGTCCGCCTAGCGGACGTGCAGCCGAAGCTGGACTCGGAGGATTTGCACCGCCTGATTTTTGAGGCCCGCTAAAAGACCGGCGCGTACTATACCTGAAATCGAACGGGGCGGGAGGAATTTTTTCAGGCCGCAGGGTTTGAGGGCGCTGTCGGTGGGCAGCGGCTGAAACGATACATCTTTTACACCTGCAGGGGCGTTGTTTTGGTTATCGCCAAGTGACTGGAACGCTGCGGTCAAACCACGAAGCCCTCTGTATGGCGCGCGGGGCCGCGCAACGGCCCCTTGCAATTTCATCCAATCCCTGCGGCTCAACTGGCCGGCCGAATGTCCTTGATCAACCCGTCCAGGCTATACCCCAGGCGTGGCGCCAGGGCCTCGGCCCGCGCCCGCAGCCCCGCCATGTCCAGGGTCTGCTCCAGGTCGGCTGGCACCAGCACGATCACGTTGCCCTCCTTGACCGGTAATTCCCAGTAATGGCGGTGGTACAACCCGCGCAGCAATGCCGCCCCAAGCGGCTTGCCCTCGTCAGTGGCCCACTGGTTGATCACCAGCCAACCACCGGGGTTGAGGCGTTGCTGGCAGCCCTCCAGAAAATTCCAAGCCAAATGCCCGACGCCAGGCCCATGGTCGGTATAAAGGTCGACGAACAACAAGTCGGTCGTTTCCGCAGTCGGCAGCAATTCGACCGCATCGCCGATGCGCACATATAACCGCGGGTCATCATCCAGGCCAAGGTGCTCCATGGCCAGGCGTGGCACATCCGGGCGCAGCTCGATGGCCTCGATGTCTTCGAGGGGCAGAAACTTCATGCAAGCCTGGGTCAGGGTTCCGGCGCCCAGCCCCAGGAACAGCGCACTTTCCGGCTGTTCATGGCAAAGCGCCCCTACCAGCATGGCGCGGGTGTAATCGTACTCCAGCCAGCTGGGGTCTGCCGTGAACACGCAGCTCTGCTCGATGGCGTCGCCGAATTCGAGGAAACGGTAATCATCCACCTCGTACACGCTGATGACGCCAAAGGCATCCTCCACGCGTGCCAGCAACCGCTCCTGCCGTTGCGCCACCATGTGCAAATCACCCCCGCAAAAGCTGCATTGTCCGTCAACACCCGTGCTGCAACAAGCACGGTGCCAGCTGTTACCATGGCTGCCAGCCTGCAACCTACATGACCGAGCCTGAAATGACCCAAACGTGGAGCCCTGATAGCTGGCGTGCCCTGCCGATCCAGCAACAACCCGTCTACCCTGACGCTGCGCACCTGCACAAGGTCGAGCAAACCCTGGCCAGTTACCCGCCGTTGGTGTTCGCTGGCGAAGCCCGCGAGTTGCGGCGTCAGTTCGCCGAGGTGACCGAAGGCCGGGCGTTTCTCTTGCAAGGTGGCGACTGTGCCGAGAGCTTCGCGGAATTTTCCGCGGCCAAGATTCGCGACACCTTCAAGGTGCTGCTGCAAATGGCCATTGTCATGACCTTTGCCGCCGGCTGTCCTGTGGTCAAGGTAGGGCGCATGGCCGGGCAGTTCGCCAAGCCTCGCTCGGCCGGTGACGAGACCCTGGGCGGCGTTACCTTGCCCGCCTACCGTGGCGACATCGTCAACGGTATCGGCTTCGATGCCAAAAGCCGCATCCCCGACCCCGAGCGCCTGCTGCAGGCCTATCACCAGTCCACGGCCAGCCTGAACCTGCTGCGCGCTTTCGCGCAAGGCGGCTTCGCCGACCTGCACCAGGTGCACAAGTGGAACCTGGACTTCATCGCCAATTCGGCGCTGGCCGACAAATACCACCAGTTGGCCAACCGCATCGACGAGACCCTGGCGTTCATGCGCGCCTGTGGCCTGGACAGCGCACCCCAGCTGCGCGAGACCAGCTTCTTCACGGCCCACGAAGCCCTGCTGCTCAACTACGAACAGGCTTTCGTGCGCCAGGACAGCCTGACTGGCGACTACTACGACTGCTCCGCGCACATGCTCTGGATCGGCGATCGCACACGTCAGCTCGACGGCGCACACGTGGAGTTCTTGCGTGGGGTGCACAATCCGATCGGGGTCAAGGTGGGCCCGAGCATGGAACCGGAGGCGCTCATCCGCCTGATCGACATCCTCAACCCCAGCAACGATCCAGGGCGCCTGAACCTGATCGTGCGCATGGGCGCGGGCAAGGTCGGGGACCATTTGCCGGGGCTGATCCGCACGGTCGAGCGCGAGGGCCGCAAGGTGCTGTGGAGTTCGGACCCGATGCATGGCAATACCATCAAGGCCAGCAGCGGCTACAAGACCCGCGACTTCGCCCAGATCCTGGACGAGGTGAAGCAGTTCTTCCAAGTTCACCAGGCCGAAGGCAGCCACGCAGGTGGTATTCATATCGAGATGACCGGGCAGAACGTCACCGAGTGCATCGGTGGGGCCCGCCCGATCACCGAGGACGCCTTGTCGGATCGCTACCATACCCACTGCGACCCTCGGATGAACGCCGACCAGTCGCTGGAACTGGCGTTCCTGATCGCCGAGACACTGAAGCAGGTGCGCCGCTAAGCGGCGCTCCGAAAAAGGCAAGGCAGGGATCTCGCTGCGCTCACTTGCACAGCGGGTCGTCCCAGAAGTGCCGCTCGCTTTCCTGATGCGTATCGGCCCTGCTCAAGCCCAGGTCGTGGAGCATGGCGTCGCTCAGGCTGGCAAGCTGCTGGCGCTGGCGGTGCAGCTCCAACCACCGGATCACGCGCCCCCAGGTCGCTTGCCACAACGCCCTTGACGACACAACTGAAGCCTCTGCGCGGCTGATCGTACCTTTCATCGTGAAGCCCTCCGTTATCGATGGCTTCAGTCTCACGCGCCGATTAAGATCAATCCAACGAATGTTTCTGATGCCATGCATCTCGGAGATTGATGCAATGTCCCAGTACCAGAGTCTCGACGCCGACGTGCTGCGTACCTTTGTTGCCATCGCCGAGCAAGGCGGCTTTACCCGTGCCGGTGAGGTGGTCAACCGCACCCAATCGGCCGTCAGCATGCAGATGAAGCGCCTGGAAGAAGATATCCTTCAACGGCCCTTGTTCGAACGCGAGGGGCGGCAAGTGCGTCTGACCGCCGAAGGACAGGTATTGCTGGGGTATGCCCGGCGCATTCTCAAGTTGCACGGTGAGGTCTTCAACACCCTGCGCATGCCGCACATGGTGGGCCTGGTGCGTATCGGTACGCCGGACGACTACGCCATGCGTTTTCTGCCGAGCATTTTGTCCAGTTTTGCCAAGGCCTACCCCTTGGTCCAGGTGGAAGTGCACTGCGACACCTCACGCCAGCTGATGCTGCGCAAGGACCTGGACCTGACCATCGTCACCCGTGAGCCCGGCAACGAAATCGGCCAACTGCTGCGCCAGGAGCGGCTGGTATGGGCTGCGGCCGAGGGCTTCTGCCCACACGAGCAGCGCCCCATGCCATTGGCATTGTTCAACACCGAGTGCTTCTGCCGCGCCTGGACCTGTAACGCACTGGAAACCCAGGGCATCGACTACCGGGTGGCCTACACAAGCCCCAGCCTGTCGGCCATTTTTGCAGTGGTCACCGCAGGGCTGGCGGTGACCGCGCAGTTGCAGAGCTTGATTAGCGGCAATCTGCGGGTACTCGGCGAAGCCGAAGGCTTGCCTGAATTGCCGCTGGCCAACGTCATGCTGGTACGTGGCGGTCAGTCACCCTCCCCCATCACCGATTGCATGGCGCAGTACATCATCGAAGGGTTCAAGTGACACGCCTGCGGCTACAGTTCGAAACCAAGCATGACCGCGCAGACCACCAGGAAAACACAGAACATCGCCCGCAGCGCCTTTTCCGGCAGGGCGTGGGCCAACTTGACGCCCCAACTGATGCTCAATAGCCCGCCCGCCGCAAGCGGGATACCGACGCTCCAGTCCACACTGTGGTGCACGCCGTAGGTCACCAGGGTGACCAACGTGCTTGGCGCTGCCAGCGCCAGTGACAACCCTTGCGCGACCACCTGGGTTGCGCCGAACACACTGGTCAATATCGGCGTGGCGACGACCGCGCCACCGACGCCGAACAACCCGCCCATGGTCCCGGCGAAGCTGCCGAGTACGCCAAGCCAAGGCCAGGGATGACGCAGCTCTGTACTGGCAGGGCTGACTTTCATGAACATCCTGGCCACGTTCCAGATCGCCAGCGCCACCAGAAAGCCCACAAAACCCAGGCGCATGGCATGCGCGTCCAACCCCACGGCCCAGATCGACCCCAGCCAGGCGAACACGAAGCTGCACAAGGACAGCGGTAGGGCATGCCGTAGCTCGATGCGGTTGCGCTGGTGATAGCGCCATAACGCCAATAGCACATTGGGCACCACCATGACCAACGCCGTGCCCTGCGCCAACTGCTGGTCAAGGCCGAACAACACGCCAAGGGCCGGAATGGCAATCAGGCCGCCACCGATGCCGAAAAGCCCACCCACGGTTCCCAGGGCGACGCCCAATACGCCGTACAGCACCCACTCGATCATCAGATTTCAACTTCTATCGTGCACAGGGACCGTCATGCTAGCGGCTGTGTGCTGGCAGCGAAACGCACAGCCACGCACAATGGCTGTGCGTTTCCTGCAAAAGCGGACTTGGCCATGAACCCTGATACATTGACCGATCAATTGAGCTTGTTTCTCGATGTACTGGAAACCGGGAGCTTTTCCGGCGCGGCCCGGCGTCATCCACTGACGCCGTCAGCGGTTGCCCGGCGCATCGATAACCTGGAGCGCGCCCTCGGCAGCCGCCTGTTCAGCCGCAGCACCCACGCTGTGCGGCCGACGCCTGCGGGCAATGCGTTTGCCGAACGCGCCAGGCACGTCATAGATGAGTTGCGCCTGGCCCGGGCCGAAGCGGTGTCGTTGAGCAATGCCCCGGAAGGCTTGATACGCCTCGATGCACCGGCGGCCTTCGGGCGCCGTCACCTGGCCCCGGCGATCGCCGATTTTCTGGTGGCCTACCCTGGCCTCGATGTGCAGTTGCGCTTGATCGACAGTTTCGTCGACATGCACGGCAGCCATTTAGGCGAAGTCGACCTGGTATTACGGGCAGGTCCGCTGGCCGACACACGCCTGGTGGCGACACCCCTTGCCGACATGGTGCGCATCGCCTGCGCCAGCCCCGCCTACCTGGCGGCACGGGGCGTGCCCAAGTGCCCCAGCGAATTGCCTGGCCATGACGGCCTGGACTGGGACGGCCTGGCACCCCCGTTCGCCTGGCGATTCGAGGTAGACGGCCAGACACGTCTGTACCGGCCCTCGCGCATGCGCATGGTTGCCAACAATGCCGAAACCCTTCTGTTCGGCGCCTTGGCCGGGCTGGGAATCGCCCATTTGCCTACCTGGCTGATCAGCGAATATCTGTTGCGTGGGGAATTGATCGCGCTTTTTTGCGACGCCGGCCTGCCCCAAGCGGAGACGAGCGGCATTTATGCACTTCGCCTTGAACATGAAACGAACTCTCGCAGCCGATTGCTGCTCGAATTTCTCAAGAGCCGCTTTAGCCCGGTCCCGCCGTGGGATTTGGCACTGCGCAGTGAATTACGCTGGTAGTAAGCGTACCCCACCATCAGCGTGCTAGTTTCTTATTCAACGAATTCAAGGACCTGCATGAACGCCGATAACAAAGCCTCTGGCGCCGAACTGCTACTGGAGAACCAGGTCTGCTTCGCGCTGCATTCCACCTCGTTACTGATGACGAAGGTGTACAAGCCCTTGCTTCAGGCCCTCAACCTGACCTACCCGCAATACCTGGCGATGCTGGTGTTGTGGGAGCACGATGGTTTGACCGTGGGCGAAATCAGCCAGCACTTGCTCACTGACCCAGGTTCACTGACGCCGTTGCTCAAGCGCCTGGAAAGCGAAGGCCTGCTCAAGCGCACCCGCAGCCGTGAAGATGAGCGGGTTGTGCTGGTGCAGCTGACGGATAAAGGGCGCAAGTTGCACAAGCAAGCCGAAGAGGTGCCTCAGCTGATTCTCAAGGCCAGTGGGCGCACTCACGAGGGGCTGCAAAAGCTGCAAGCCGATTTGCTGGAACTGCGCGAGAGCTTGCAGAAGACGTTGTGAGGGGGGGCTAACTTGGGCTGGAGCGGCGCTACCGAGGTGCGGTGGCGTAGAAATCCACGCTTGCGTGTGCTCAATAGTTGGGGCCGCTTTGCGGCCCCACAGAAGCACCAGGCAGTAGCGGTGCTTCAGGCTATCCAGGAAGCATTACTTCTTGGAACGACCCTTGAAGCTGTTGTCGCGGGTGTCGATGTCGATCCACTCGTCGATCTGGATGAAGTCGGCCACCGAGATCTCGGTACCGTTCTTCAGCTTGGCAGGCTTCATGACCTTGCCCGAGGTATCGCCGCGCGCAGCGTTCTCGGTGTAGACCACTTGACGGCTGATGGTGGTCGGCAGTTCTACCGAGACCAGGCGGCCTTCGAAGAAGACGGCTTCACAGACATCTTCCATGCCTTCTTCGATGTACGGCAGAACGGCTTCGATGTCTTCGGCATTCAGCTCGTACATGGTGTAGTCGCTGGTGTCCATGAAGGTGTATTCATCACCGTTGATGAACGACAGGGTGGCTTCCTTGCGGTCCAGGATCACGTCGTCCAGCTTGTCGTCCGCACCGTATACGGTTTCGGTCTTGTAGCCGGTCAGCAGGTTCTTGAGCTTGGTCTTCATGATCGCGCTGTTACGGCCCGACTTGGTGAATTCCGCTTTCTGAACCAGCCACGGGTCGTTGTCGATCCGCAGGACGGTACCGGGTTTCAGTTCTTTACCAGTTTTCATTACGCAGTATCCGAATCTGGATGGATTTATAAAAATCGAGGCCGCATATCATAGCGAATTTCCACAAAAGTGTACTAGCGCCTTGGCAAGGTCCGGCCCAGCGGCCTGCTGGGCAGCCCAGCAACGGGCATGCTGGTGCAACTGCGCCCAATGCGGGCGGGCTGCGCGCCAGGCCTGCCCCATGTCCTGATCCCTGTTCCAGGCACGCCATAACCCGAGTAGGGCCGCTTGCGCCTCGTCCGACAAGCCGCGTCGATAAAGCGCCAGGAACGCTTCGAGTTTTTCCCAATGCGCGTTTTCTTCCTGCACGTAGATGTGCCAAAGCATGGGCTTGGCCGCCCACTGGGCGCGAACGAAGGAATCCTCGCCTCGTACGGCGTTGAAATCACAGCTCCACAACAGCCTGTCGAAATCGTCCTGACTGACGAAAGGCAACACCTGCACCGTCAATGATCCGCGCACATGCACATCGCCCGCCTCAAGGTGCGTTACCCCCAGCCACTGCCCAAGCCCGGCGATGCTTCGCCCTTGCGGTACCAGCACATGAGACGGCTGCGGGTCGGTGGCCAGCGCTTGCAGCCAGCTGGCAAGCTGCGGGTTCTCATAGGCAAATAGCATGATCAACAGGGCACCCTGCGCGGGCGTTACTTTCAAAGCCTCGAGAAACGTTGTGCGCGCTCGGCTGGACCGCTCGAAGGCATCACGCCTTGGCAACAGGTCATGCTCGCGAAGCAGCCCACCGGTTTTTTCGGTGAAGCCCGGGAAGAAAAATACCTTGCGCAGCCCGTTTGGCTGCGGTGACGGCAGCCCGTGACAGCCCTCCACCCATGGCTCGGCACTCAGGTATTCAAGGTTCAGCCACACAGGCGGGGTGTGGCGCGCTCGCATGGCCTGGACAAATGCATCCGGCAACTGGCAGGCGAACGCGCCGATCACCACATCACCCGGCTCCACCGGCACCCAGGTAGACGACCACTGACGCACCTCCACACCTCGTAGCCATTGCTGCGCCGCAGTGGCGTCTGCGCCCGGGCACAAAGGCACGAAGGCATTGAGGTCATCAACCCACAGGCGCACGGCGACCTCGTGCTCGGCCACCAGTTGCCGAGCCAGGCGCCAGGTCACACCGATATCGCCGTAGTTGTCCACGACGCTGCAAAAGATGTCCCACGTGGCTGTCATGCTCGGCTCCCTAACCCGTGCCAAAGCTGCGGATTCTGCGCATAAATTGTCACCAAAGACAGCCGTGCGCGTAAAAATGCCAACGCGCATGCAACAATGCGCCAACGCCCACCTTGCCAGGAAGCAACCATGCCCCGTCGCCGCGAACTGACGATCACGCTCAAACCCTTGCCACTGATACTGAGCATCGCTCTGGGCCTATGGCTGGGCGCTGTGGCGATTGCTGCCAGCCTGTGGCTTGTGGACCAGCTGATGCCCACCCCGGTCGAGGCACCGGAGCCAGCCACCGCGCAGGACGCCCCCCGCGGCGCTACGCCGCCGACCTCGACGCAGCCACCGAACGCCCAGGCCGAAATGTTCGAGCGCTACAAGGACACGCTGCACAAGCAGCAACTGGAGCAAGCCGCCGAAGGCAACCCCCGCAACCTCAACACCCCCAAATGCCAGTTCTGGTTACAGCAGAACCGCACGGCCCCCACAGACAAAAGCCAGGCCAACGTGCTGGAGTTCTGTTACTGATCATGAACAAGACCCACCTGATAGCGCAGATCATCGCGGCCCTCGAACACGACCTGGATGTGGTAACCCGAGCAGCGCAGAGCGCTTATGAAGCTGCCACTGCCGAAGAAAACATCGCCGAGAACAAGTACGACACGTTGGGCCTGGAAGCCTCCTACCTGGCCACGGGCCAGGCCCGGCGCAGCGCCGAGATCCGCCAGGCACTCCAGACCTACCGACAGCTGAAGCTGCGCGACTACGACCCTCAGCAAGGGGTGCAGGTAAGCCAGGTGGTCACCTTGGAAGATGAACAGGGCCAATGCCGCAGGCTGATCATCGGGCCCGAGGCGGCTGGGTTGAAGATCGGCCTGGGCGATGAGTTGGTCATGGTGATCACGCCGCGCTCACCTTTGGGGCAACAACTGATGGGCAAGCGCATTGACGAGGAGGTCAGTCTCAATGCCACAGGCTGGACCCTCGTCGAGGTGATCTAGCGCCTGTGCTCAAGCGCCCCCAGGCGCTGCTCCATGAGCGCTAGAAAAGCCCGGGCGGCGGGTGTCGGGTGGGCGGACCAGATCGCGTACAGGTGCCGCACCGGCGCATCGAGCAGTTGTACCCTGGCCACGCCGTCAAAGCCCTGGGCCACTCGCTCCGGCACCAGGCCGATCGCCATGCCGCGCTGCACGAACTTCTCCACCAGCCGCACATGACCGATCTCGAACTGCACCCGACGTTGCAGCCCTGCCGCCTGGAACGCTTCGTCGGTCTGCCGGCGCGCACCGGTGCCTTCCGGGAAATCCACCAGCACCTCCTGGACCAGGTCGGCAAGCGTCAATTGCCCGTGTCCGGCCAGGCGGTGGGTGGGTGGAAGCACGGCGACCAGAGCCTCCCGAGCCAGTAGACGATGCTGTACCCCCTGCACGCCCTCGCCTTCCCACAACCCGATGAAACCCACATCCAGGCGACGCTCGAGCACATCGGCGACCAACCGTTCGCTCTTGGCCGTGAGCCACCGTACATCCACATCCGGATAGTGCACGTGAAACTCGGCAAGCAGGTCGACCAGGTCCAGCGCCGTCAGCGAACTGATTTCACCGATGGTCAGCCGACCGCGGACCTGGCCACAGGCGGCGGCCACATCGTCGGCAATGCGTCGCGCGGCCTCCACCGCTGGCCGGGCGCTTAGCACGAACGCCTCCCCTGCCGGGGTCAACCACACCCGGCGCGAGGTGCGCTCGAACAGGCTCACGCCCAGCTGGCTCTCCAGCCTGGCCACCTGATGACTGAGCGCCGACTGCACCACATGGCAGCGCTCGGCGGCACGGGTGAAGCTGCCTGTCTCGGCCACCGCCAATGCATATTCGAGCTGCTTGAGATTCATGGATCAATCTGCTTTCAAGATGGATGGCGTGAGAACTATACATTGGTGTCATGCGTCGAGGGCGTCGATAATCTTCCCCACTTCACTGCCCGTCACGAGAACCACCATGCACACCCCAACCCTCAGCCGTGCCCTGATTCTGCTGATGGCCACGGCCACTGGCCTGGCCGTGGCCAGCAATTACTACGCTCAACCGCTGCTGCACAGCATCGCCCAGCAGTTCGGCTTGAGCACCGCCAGCGCCGGCAGCATCGTGATTGCCGCGCAACTGAGCTACGGGGCCGGCCTGTTGCTGCTAGCACCGCTGGGCGACCTGTTCGAACAACGCCGGCTGATCACCGTGATGACCGTGATCGCCACGCTTGGCCTGGTCATCAGTGCCTGTGCCCCCAGCCTGCCCTGGTTGATACTCGGCACCACATTGACTGGGCTGTTCTCCGTCGTGGCGCAGATTTTGGTGCCCATGGCCGCCTCATTGAGCGAGCCCAATCAACGGGGCCGTGCCATCGGCACCCTGATGAGCGGCCTGCTGCTGGGCATTTTGCTGGCGCGCACGGCCGCAGGCTTCATGGCCGAACTGGGCGGCTGGCGCAGCATCTACGTGCTGGCTGCGGTGCTGATGGCGATCACGGCCCTGGCGCTGCATCGTAGCCTGCCGGAGCATCACAGCCATGCAGGCCTGCGCTATCCCGCCCTGATTGGCTCCGTGTTCCGCCTATTCATCGAAGAGCCGGTGCTACGCCTGCGCTCGCTGCTCGGCCTGTTGGCGTTCAGCCTGTTCGCACTGTTCTGGACGCCCCTGGCATTTCTGCTGGCCAACGAGCCGTATCATTACTCCGATGCGGTGATCGGCCTGTTCGGCCTGGCAGGTGCGGCCGGGGCGCTTTCGGCCAACTGGGCCGGGCGGCTGGCTGACCATGGCAAAGGCTCGCTGGGGACCACGGTGGGGCTGGTGGTCTTGCTGCTGTCCTGGGTGCCGCTGGGCTTTGCCGAGCAGTCCTTGCTGGCCCTGCTGCTGGGCGTGCTGATGCTCGACCTGGCCGTGCAACTGGTGCATGTGAGCAACCAGAACGCGGTCATCGCGCTGCGCCCCGAAGCGCGCACCCGACTCAATGCGGGTTATATCACGTGCTATTTCATCGGTGGCGCCTTGGGGTCACTGTTGGGCACGCAACTGTTCCAGCGCCAGGGCTGGCCAGGGATCGTGGTGGCAGGCCTGGTGATTGGCGCGCTGGCATTGGTAGTGTGGTGGGTGGCAGCGCGTAAAGCCAAACCCGAAGCCTTGGTGCGCCAATAGCCGTGCCTACGGGGGCTGCGTGGTGCGCAGCCCCCAAGTCGGGGCTCCCGGGCTTTTGTCCGCGCCCAATACCTGAAGCGACTGATACTATGCGGCCTTTTTCACGGCCTGTGCCGCGCCTTCAGGAGCCCCACGCATGCCCCCGCGTCACCCTCGCCTGCCCTTTCGCCTGCTAAGCCTGGGCCTGGCCTTGCAATGCCCTGCGGTGTTCGCAGACCACGGGGTGCAACTGGACCCGCTTGAGGTGTCTGATACCTACGGCAACGACGGCTACCAGGCACGTGAGGCTGCCGTAGGCAGCTTTCAGGCTGCCCCCCTGCTTGACACCCCGGCATCGATCAGCGTTTTCAGCCAGCCTTTGCTGGAGGATCGGCAGGTGCGCCTGCTCAGCGAAGTGCTGCAAGGCGACGCTTCGGTGGGGGAAAGCTACGCACCGGTCGGCTACTACGAAAACTTCAACGTGCGCGGCTTCGAGCTCAATGCCGCCAGCAGCTATCGCCTCAACGGGCATACCATGGTCGGTGAGCAGAACGTGGCCCTGGAGAACAAGCAGCAGGTGGAACTGCTCAAGGGTTTGTCGGGGCTGCAAAGCGGCGTGTCGGCGCCCGGGGGCCTGGTCAACTATGTGACCAAGCGGGCCAAGCCTGTGCGCCGGGTCACGTTGTCCACCAACGCGCAGGGCGAACGTTACCTGGCCACCGACGTCGGCGGCTGGTTCGGCGACCAGCAGCAGTTCGGCCTGCGGGTGAACCTGGCGCATGAGGACATTCGCTCCTATGTCGCGCATGCCGACGGCCAGCGTGATTTCGCGGCGCTGGCCTTCGACTGGCAGATCAGCCCGAACGCCACCTTGCAGTTGGACGCCGACTACCAGCACCGCCAGCAGCGCTCGGTACCGGGTTACCAGTTGCTGGGCGGCACGCGCCTGCCCCACGACGTAGACCCTGAGAACCACCTTGCCTACCAGCAGTGGGCCAAGCCTGTGCAGAACGATTCGCTCAACCTGGGCGGGCGCCTGGAGTACCGCTTCAGCGAGGCCTGGACAGGCACGGTCAGCGCCTCACGCAGCCAGGCGGTGATCGACGACTACAGTGCCTTTGCCTGGGGCTCTGGGGAAGGCGCCTTCTTCAGCAGCACCGGCGACTACGACATCTATGATTTTCGCAGCCCCGACGATACCCGGCGTATCGACGAGGCGCAGGCCACGCTCGATGGGCGCTTCGATGCGCTGGGCGTGGGCCACGCGTTAACCCTGGGCACCAGCGTCCAGCGCCGCACCTTGGACCAGCGTCCGTACTACAACGCGTGGCTCGGCACCGGCAACCTGGATGAAGCCGCGCCCGACCTTGCCCCCTCGGACCAACCCGTCGGCGCTCGCGAAAGGCGTCTGGATAGCCGCCAGTATGGGCTCTTCGTCACTGATCGGGTGACGTTCAGTGAACACTGGCAAGCCATCGTCGGCGCCCGGGAAGTGCGCCTGGATGAACGCGCCTGGGATGAAACCGGCACCGCCGGGCGGCACACTCGCCAGTATCAACTGCTGCCCAACGCGGCGCTGGTCTTCAAACCTGCACCAGACACGACGCTCTACGCCAGTTACGCCAAAGGCCTTTCGGCGGGCGGCACTGCACCGTGGTTTGCCCGTAACGCTGCGCAGATCCTTGCGCCCACCCTCTCGCACCAGCTGGAAGTGGGCCTCAAGCATGACTGGGAGGCGCTGAGCGTGAGCGCTGCGTTGTTCCAGATTCGTCAGGCGTACCAGTACGCCCGCCCTGACGGCGACGGCGCTTTCAGCTATGTGCAGCAAGGCCAGCAGAAAAACACGGGGCTGGAACTCGGGGCCAGCGGTTGGGTGACCTCCAACTTACAGTTGCAGGCCAGCGCGGCCGCCATTCATGCGCGGGTGGTCGGCAGTGATACGGCTGAGCGTGAGGGGCACCAGGCCATCAACGTGCCAAGGTTCCGGGCAGCCCTGCAGGCGCAGTACACCCTGCCGGTGCCAGGGCTGGCGATACTGGGCGGGGTACGCTACAGCGCCCGCAAGTACGCTGATCATGCCGGCAACGTGGCGGTGGGTGGGTATACCGTGTTCGACCTGGGCGGGCGCTACCAGACGCGCGTCGGGGGGTATGACACGGCGCTGCGGCTGACAGTGGACAACGTCTTCGACAAGCGTTATTGGCGGGATGTGGGGGATTATCTGGGGGATAACTACCTGTTCCAGGGGGCACCGCGTACGGCACGGTTGTCGGCTTCGGTGAGTTTTTGAGTTGTAGTGGCTGAGATTACTCGCTTCGCAGCAGGAATCGCCGGGGCCGCAGCGCGGCCCCGGCGATTACCGCTGCAAAGCTGCAGCCCGTGCCTCACACACCGTCGGCAGCCCCATCAATAAACACCCCAAAAACAAAAAGCCCCCATGCTTTGCAGCACAGGGGCTCTTCGTAGAATGTGGCGGTGAAGAAGGGATTTGAACCCTTGATACGATTTCTCGTATACACACTTTCCAGGCGTGCTCCTTCGACCACTCGGACACTTCACCGTTTCTCTTCAAGCCGTATGGCCTGTCGAGGTGCGCTAATTTAGTGAAAGACGTTTCCTTTGGCAAGCATTTTTTTCAGTTTTTTCATGCATTTGCATCTCGCCGTCGGCAGCGCCTGACTGGCCAGTCAGCCTTGCTGCTTTACCTGGCCTGCGCTGCTGGGTAACGTCGGCGCCACGCCAACAAAAGGACTCCGCCATGAGCGAGCTGATCACCTACCATGCCGAAGACGGCATCGCCACCCTGACCCTGAACAACGGCAAGGTCAATGCCATCTCGCCGGACGTCATCGACGCGTTCAATGCCGCGCTCGATCGCGCCCTCGAGGCCCGGGCAGTGGTGATCATCACCGGGCAGCCGGGCATTCTGTCGGGCGGCTACGACCTGAAGGTCATGACCCGCGGCCCCAAAGAGGCCATCGCGCTGGTCACCGCAGGCTCCACCCTGGCGCGCCGCCTGCTGTCGCATCCGTTTCCAGTGGTGGTGGCCTGCCCAGGCAACGCCGTAGCCAAAGGGGCGTTCCTGCTGCTGTCGGCCGACTACCGCATTGGCGTCGAAGGCCCGTACAAGGTGTGCCTGAACGAAGTACAGATCGGCATGACCATGCACCATGCCGGGATCGAACTGGCCCGTGACCGTCTGCGCCGCTCGGCCTTCCACCGCTCGGTGATCAACGCCGAAGTGTTCGACCCCCAGGGGGCGGTGGATGCAGGCTTTCTGGACAAGGTGGTGCCCGCCGAGCAACTGATGGAGACCGCCTTGGCTACAGCGCAAGCGCTCAAGCAGCTGAACATGCTGGCCCACAAGAACACCAAGCTCAAGGTCCGCAAGGGCCTGCTCGAAGCCCTGGACAAGGCTATCGAGCTGGACCAGCAACACATGGGGTGACCTCACCACCTGCACAGATCGACCAGAGCGCCTCCACCAGGGTTTGCCCCGGCCAGTGCACAGTCGTACACTGCCGGGCGACTGTCTGGTGTGAGTCGTACCATGCTTTACGTTCTTCGCATGTTCCTGCTGGCGCTGCATTTTCTCGCCGTCGGCGCCGTGGGGCTGATCATTGGCCTGTGCCGCCCGTTCAACCCCGACAACAGCCGCGTGTTCGCCCGGCTCTACAGCGTGCCGGCTACCTGGCTCATGGGCCTGAAGGTCCAGAAGCAGGTGGGGCCTTTGTGGGACCAGCCACCGGGCTGCGTCATCATCGCCAACCACCAATCCAACTTCGACCTGTTCGTCCTGGGCCAGGTGGTCCCGCAACGCACCGTGGCCATCGGCAAGAAGAGCCTGGGCTGGATTCCGCTGTTCGGGCAGTTGTTCTGGCTGGGCGGCAACGTGCTGGTCGACCGCAAGAACGCCTACCAGGCCCGCAAGGCGTTGCAAAAGACCACCCGCGTCCTGCAGAACGACACCTCCATCTGGATATTCCCTGAAGGCACGCGTAACGCCAGTGAACAGCTATTGGCGTTCAAGAAAGGCGCATTCCACATGGCCATCGAGGCCGGGGTGCCCATCGTGCCCGTGTGCGTGAGCCGCTATGCCCACCGGCTGAACCTCAACAGCTGGCGGCGCCGGACGGTGATCGTACGCTCCTTGCCTCCCATCGCCACCACCGGCATGACGCAACAGGACCTGCCTGCGCTGATCGAGCAGTGCCGCACCCACATGCAGCAGTGCATCGACCGGATGGAACACGAACTGCCCTGACCCGTTGCTCTCCCGCCCACTACAGCCCAAGCTGTAGGCCGTGTTCAACCACAAAAAAGCGGGCAATCATGGGGCGAGTCGTGGCAGCGGCGGTATACAGCGCCGGTAGGAAGGTCACCAACATCAGTATCGATGAAGGCAGCGAATGGGCACGCAAGCCAGGCCACTTCGTCTGGATCGGGCTGGAGGAGCCCGACGCCGAAGCGCTGGCCAACCTGCAACGCCAGTTCAACCTTCACGAACTGGCCATCGAAGACGCTCTGGAGAAACACAGCCGGCCGAAGCTGGAAACCTTCGGCGACGCCTTGTTCATCGTCACCTATTCACCGGTACGCCAGCAGGGGCGGCTGGAGTTCATCGAAACCCACATCTTCGCCGGCAATGGTTACGTGATCACCTGTCGCAATGGCCATTCCAAATCCTATGCCCTGGTGCGCCAACGCTGCGAAGCGCGGCCGCTGCTGCTCGAACACGGCGAGGACTTCGTGTTGTATGCGCTGCTGGATTTCGTTACCGAAAACTACCAGCCGGTCAGCGAGGCGATTCATGGGGAAATCGAAGCGCTGGAGCAGAGCGTGCTCGGCGGATCCTTGCTCGAAGCCGACATCCGTCGCCTGCACAGCCTGCGACGCGATCTGCTTCGCTTGCGCCGCTACGTGGCGCCCATGGTGGAAGTGAGCGAGGAATTGCAGCGCCTGAGCTTTCCCTTCATCGACAAGAACATGCGCCCCTACTTTCGCGACGTCCAGATCCACGTCACCCGGCAGATGGAAGACCTGGCCGGGATTCGCGACATTGCCAGCCAGACCATCGAGATCGGCATGCTGCTCGAAGCGTCTCGCCAGAGCATCGTGCAGCGCAAGTTCGCCGCCTGGGCGGCCATTTTGGCCTTCCCCACTGCCATTGCCGGCATCTACGGCATGAACTTCCAGAACATGCCGGAGCTGAGCTGGCACTACGGCTATTACGTGGTGCTGGGGGTGATTGCGGCCGGATGCACAGGGCTGTTCGCCAGCTTCAAGAAATCCGGCTGGTTGTAACCAAGCAAGGGGCACCCGGCGCCCCTGCCCTGTCAGGCCGCGTTGTGCTTGCTGGTCGGTTGCTGGATGAAACGCAACATCCACTCGCCTACCACGTCACCCTGATGTTCGGTGGCTAGGCTGGCGACGGCCTTGTGGTAGACCTCATCGCCCAGATGCGCCTGTCGAGCGTCGAGCAGGGCCCGGGAGTAGTCATGCACGAACTCTGGGTGACCTTGGAAACACAGCACCTGATCGCCGATGCAATACGCCGCATTGGGGCAGAAATCACTGGATGCGATGACCGTGGCGCCTTTGGGCAATTCGGTCACCTGGTCCTGGTGACTGATCAGCAAGGTCAGCTCAGACACCTGAGGTTGCATCCAGGGTGCCCGTGCAGACAGTGAATAACGGTGCACGCCGACGCCCCAGCCCTGCTCGGCCCGCTCCGCCTTGCCACCCAGGGTCAGTGCCAGCAACTGGTGACCGAAACACACGCCCAGCAGCTTCTCACCCTGGTCATACAGCTTGAGCAGGTAAGCCTTGAGCGTCTGGATCCAAGGATCGGAACCGAACGAATCGGCTTTGCTGCCCGTCACAAGGTAAGCATCGAACGTGAGATCCTCTGCCGGATATTCACCGTTCATGACGTTATACACGCTGAACTGTGCTGTGATCGGCTGACGGGCGAAGAGCTGCTCGAACATCCTGCCGTAGCCTTCGTACTGCGCCGTCAATTCCGGTCGCAGAACATCGGTTTCAAGGATGCAGATGCGTAACGACATAGGGATAGTCCTGAACGACATGGATGGAAAACAGCTATAGAGCGTGACGCGAAAGGCACGTACAAGCAAGAGGGTCGCGCAGACGAACGGTGCACGCAGGGTAGAGGCAGTACAAAAACAGCGAGCCTGTCTAGCTGAAGCCTATCAGCGCGATGGCTTGATGCTTTAAATCGAAATGCTTTATAGGCGTTGGTAGTTAGAACAAAGGGTTCTCAAGCCTGAATCGTGTACACCCTAATGTTGCAGGTATGTCCACATTCATGAGGCAAGCGGTGCAGGTGCCGGTAGGGGCCATTGCGATCGACCCGACGTGTGACAAGGAAGCCAACGGGTATTGAGGAATAACAACAAGAAGGCGGTCCGCCATGTTCAGACAATCGAAACTTCGCCAAGCTGGGCTCATTCTTTTCGCGACCACGCTGTTGCTGATACTGCCGAACCTGACACGGGTGTTCGGTTAAGGCCAGTGGTGGCGGGAGCAGGCTGCATAGCGGTAACCTGCTGGCCCCTGATGGCCGGAGTATCCCATGCGCCCATGCATTGCCTTGGCAGCCCTGCTGTCATGCCTACCGCTGTCGGCGGCCCAACTGCACCTTGAACTGGGCACTGGCCAAACACAGTGGAGCAGCGAACAGCTGCTCGCGCATTCCCAGGCCAAAGCGGTAGATATCAGCGAGGACGTTTCCTATAAGCGCCCCATGCGCTATCGCGCAGTGCCCCTGGCGGTGCTGCTGGAGGGTGTGGGGCCAGAAGACCATCTGCAGGCCATTGCAGCCGATGGCTTTGCGGCAGAAATGCCCGCTGGCCCTTTGCTTCAATCCGGCCCGGCGCAGGCCTGGCTAGCCGTCGAAGACCCGGGCGACCCATGGCCGCCCCTAAGCAAGGGCAAACCGAGTGCAGGGCCGTTCTACCTGGTGTGGACCGCGCCGCAAGCAAGCGGCATTCGCCCCGAACAATGGCCCTTTCAGATTTCCACGATCCGTAAGCTGGCGCCTGTCGAGCAGCGGCTTCCGGCGTTGCTGCCGGACCCGAAGCTGCCCAGCGGCAGTCCCGTGCGACAAGGCTTTGCACTGTTCCAGCAAAACTGCCTGGCCTGCCATCGCCTTAACGGTGCAGGGGATGCTCAGGTAGGGCCTGATCTGAACGTGCCGCATAACCCGACCGAATACTTCCAGCCAGGTTACCTGCGCAGGCTGATTCGGGACCCACAAAGCTTGCGGCAATGGCCCCAGGCGAAAATGCCGGGCTTTGCCCCAAGTGTGCTGAGTGATAAGGAACTCGATGCGCTGCTGGCGTATCTGCGGCACATGGCCACGCGCAAATCCTGAGAAAATTGGGCCGCAGGACGGCCCAATGGCCTAGGCCGTGAGGCGCTCGTGCTTGACCCCCCACCCCTCCACTTCGCCGCCATAAGGCGTGACAACCTGCTCGAAGGCCTCCTCGAAATCGCCAATGCCACCGTGGGTGGCGAACATGATTTTACTGAGTTCCAGGTGCCAGGCACCGTCATCGAGCTCGGTCACCTGAGCGTTGAGCGATTCGCCACGAAACTCCCCGGCTGCGCGACGCGCAGCGGCTTCATCCGGGAAAACGGCATAGAACTCGATAGGGTGAATCTGGGTGAAATCGAAACCGCCTGCCTTCATCTGGCGCAGGACGTTGCTGCTGATATCGTCGTGTTGGCTGCTCATGAATCGTCCTCCTGAATAACGCAGTGGATAGACTTTCCGTGCACGGGCACCTGCCCCAAATCGTCGGGCAGTTCGAGCTGATACAAGACGCGGGTGGGAACGGTGCCGCCTGCGCAGCCGGCGGGCACCTTCATGCAGCGTAGTGCCCAGGCGGACGCTACGCAAACCGTGAATCAGGGCGCCTCTTCAATGCTGGTGATGGTGACGCCGCTGTGTTCTTTCAGCCAGCGCGCCGTGGGGGAAACCGCGCGATCCTGAAAATCGTTGAGGTCCAGCTCATCCATGACCGGGAACAACCGCGTGCGGATGGCACGGGCGGCGTCTTCCTCGCTGGGGCGATGTTCTGCCTGCAGCACGATCGAGGTCGGTGCGCCTTTCTGGTCGGCAAAGATGACTTCCCACTCTTTCATCGAACGAGCCCTCTCAATCAAACGACACCTTACGCGATGCCTGAATAACTGACCTTGGCCCTTGGGGAATGTTCAGAAAGTTGAACACCCCCCCGACCTGGGCCGCTAGGTAGCGGCCCAGGTCGGGGCGTGGACACGGCTACTTCGGCGTGCCGTGCACCACCCCTGCCGTGTTGTCCAGCAAGCTCTTGGTGGCCGTCTGAATATAGGCTTCGAGCTGCTTGAGCAACTGCGGCTGGTCCGGGCTTTCGATGAGCTCGGCCTTGAACTCGCGACCCAACTGATAGCGGTACAGGCGCGGGGTCATGTCCTTGGACTCGATCAGGATACGGTCGCCCTGCACCAGGCCCACGATCTGCTCGCTGCCCGAGGGCTTGATCATGCCGATGCCTGGGTCGCCCTCAGGCAGGTTGAGCAAGTCGCGCCCCCAGCACTGATGGCGCGTCTGGCCGCCCAGGCGACCCATGATAGTCGGTACGATATCGACCTGGGTGCCCACGGTATGGTTGACCGCACCGAACTTCTCCTGGATGCCTGGGGCGATCAGCAGCAGCGGTACGTTGAACCGTCCCAGGTCCAGTTCGGTGACCTGTTGATGGTTGCCGAAACCATGGTCACCCACGATCACGAACAGGGTGTCCTTGAAGTAAGGCTCCTTGCGCGCCTTCTCGAAGAACTGGCCCAGGGCCCAGTCCGAGTAGCGCATGGCCGTCAGGTGTTCGTCCAGGCGGCCTTGCCCGGTCACCTTCTCTACCGGCAGGTCCTTGGGCAGGGCGTACGGCGTGTGGTTGGACAGGGTCTGGAGCAAGGCATAGATCGGCTTTTTACCATCGTGCTTGGCCAGTTCCTGATTACCGCGGTCGAACATGTCCTGGTCGGACACGCCCCACGTCGGGTCAGAGAACACCGGGTCGACGAAGTCCTGCCGGCCGATGAAGGTGGTCATGCCCTGGTTGCCGAAGAAGCCGGACTGGTTGTCCCAGGCGAAATCGCCGTTGTAGACGTACACGTCGTCGTAGTCACGGGCGCTGAGCAAGGCTGGCAGCCCGGACAGCTTGTGACCGCCCTCCGGGGTTTGCATCAGGTACTCGAAGCCTGGCAGGTTGGGGAAGCACGCCATGGTGGCGAACATGCCCTGGTGCGTGTGGGTGCCGTTAGAGAAGAAACGGTCGAACAACAGCCCTTCCTTGGCCAGCTTGTCGAAGTAAGGGGTGATGTTGTTGGGGCTGCCCAGCGCGCCGACCGAATGGCCCGCGAAGCTCTCCATCAGGATCACCACCACGTTCTTGATGGGCAGGGTGCCCTCGGCTGGCGGCACGAAATCGCGGCGCACGGCAGCTTCGTCGGCATCGACCAGGGTGTCATGGGGGGTCAGCAGTTGCTGGCGTACGGTCTGGGTCGCCAGGTTCTGCTCAAGCACCGGCTTCCAGATGTTGGCGCGGTCCTCGCCAAAGCGGCTCTTGGCGGCGTCGATCAGGGTCAGGGTGCCGTTGAGGCCCAACTGGTTGACGAAGTTCGAGTCGGTGGTGAACGCGTCACCCCAGCGCATGGGCGGGCCCTGACGCAGGGTGCCACGGGCGGCGATCACGGCCACCAGCAGGATCACCATGAACACTGCCAGGCGGTAATACCAGGCAGCCACCGGCTGGGTCCCAATCCCGCGGGTCAGCCGGTCCACACCCTTGAACAGCAGGCTGAGCAGCCAGGTTCCGAACACCCAGGCCAGCAGGTAGCGCACCACTGGGAAGCCGTACCAGAGCATGCTCATGACGGTTTTGGGGTCTTCCTTGATGTACTGGAACACCAGGCCGTTCAGACGCTGGTGGAACTCGCGATAGAAGTCCAGCTCCATCAGGCCCAGGAACATCACCACGCTGGCGGTGAGCGTCAGCCAGAACCGGAACACACCCCGGCGGGCCATGGCCCAGGGGCTCAGCAGTGCCAGCAGCAGCGGTATGCTGATGTACACCACCACCCGAAGGTCGAAGCGCAGGCCGTTGACGAACCCTTCGGCGACCGTGGCCGCTGGCGTGTCGCCAATCATGTCGCTGTTGTAGACCAGCAGTGCCAGGCGCACGAGGCTGAGCATCAGCATGATGACCAGCGCGCTGAGCAGCGTATAGGCCAGGTGGGATTTGAGGGTCGGCGAGAACGGCGCTCGCGCGCGCCGTTGCTTCAAGGCGTCCGGGTTGGCCATGAACAGGAAGGTCCTAGAAATGCGGTTTGCGAAGAAGGCGCTGGCGCAAGACCAGCGCGGCATTGTGCGGGTGCGGATTCTGTTTAATTCATTGTGAAAATTTTGTCACGGCCTGGATGCGCCTGTGGCGCCAGGGGTGTAGTTGTGCTGACTTCAAAGCCGGCCCGAGCCGCGCGGCCCGGCGATGGCCCAGATCACCAGCCCCACGACTGGCAGCAGGGCAATCAGGAGAATCCACAACACCTTTACGCCCACTTCGCGGTCGCTCTTGTAGACGTTGATGATGGCCCAGATATCCAGGGCAAGAATGATCAGACCTACCAGGCTGTTGAACATCGATCCCATACCGCGTACTCCAGTTGATGAGTGTATTGCTGCATAGCATAGCCCCCTATCGGTTCAATAGAAGGGAATCCTTGGCCTGGCCAGCAGGTCACTGCCTATGATGCATCGTCATTTCGATCAGAGGTTCTGCATGCCACCTGCCCACAGCCACAGCGCCACCCCGCCCTCGCCGTTCAGCGTGTGGCGGCAACAGATAGCCAACAACCCCTGGGTCGGAGCAGGCCTTGCGCTGAGCCTGGTGGCCGTCGTGATCCTGCTGGGTGCAAGCCTGTGGAACGCGGTCAACGGCGATCATTCCGAAAACCTGCACCTGGCCGCGCTCGGTGGCCTGTCCGGGTTTGGCGCCACCGCACTGGGCGCGGTGCTGGCCGTGGTTTTGCGTGATGTCAGTAGCCGTAACCAGGACGTGATGCTGGGGTTCGCTGCCGGCATGATGCTGGCGGCCAGTTCGTTTTCGCTGATCCTGCCGGGTCTGGACGCGGCGCGGGAAATCACCGGCAGTGGGCCGGGTGCGGCTTTGATCGTGGTCGTCGGCATGGGGTTGGGCGTGCTGCTGATGCTGGGCCTTGACCGTTTCACACCCCACGAGCATGAACGCGTCGGCGTGGTTGGGCCAGAAACCGAACGGTTCAGCCGGGTCTGGCTGTTCGTGCTGGCCATTACCCTGCACAACTTGCCCGAGGGCATGGCCATCGGCGTGAGCTTCACCAACGGTGACATGAACATCGGCCTGCCACTGACTACCGCCATCGCCATCCAGGACATCCCGGAGGGCCTGGCCGTGGCGCTGGCGCTGCGGGCGACCGGGCTGTCCAACCTGAAGGCCGCACTGGTGGCGATTGGTTCAGGGGTGATGGAACCCTTGGGCGCGATCATCGGCCTGGGCATTTCCACCGGCTTTGCCGTGGCCTACCCCATCAGCATGGGGCTGGCGGCGGGCGCGATGATCTTCGTGGTGAGCCACGAGGTCATTCCTGAAACCCACCGTCACGGCCACCAGACCTCAGCCACGCTCGGCCTGATGGGCGGTTTTGCGGTGATGATGTTCCTGGACACCGCACTGGGCTGACAGCGCCGATGTGCGGCCGTGTACGAAACGGTCAGGCGTGCAGGGCGATTTTCAGGGCCTCCAAGGCTGGCTCGGCCTTGATGCCGAGTTCAGCGGCCAGCGCCTGGACCCGTTCCAGATCCTGCTGGCCCACCATGACCATCTGCAACTTATCATCGAGCAACTGGCTGAAATCGAGCAGTACGTAGCCACCGGCTTCCTTGTTGAGCGCTCCCATCTGCACCTGGATGCGGTTGAGCGCAACGAGCGGTTCGGTGCGTGCCAGCTGCTTGGGCTTGAGCGTGAACGGCACGCTCTTGTCGAAAGAGTCGCTGATCTGCTGGAACAGCTCCTGATAAGTGTCGGCCTGGAATACCACGGTATCGGGCAGGCTGCCGAGCACTATCCATTCGCCCAGTGGGATGGGAAAGCTGTCGTCGTAGTTGATGTCGGGGTTGGCGGCCAGGAAGGCGTCGGGGTCGGCGTAGGCCTGGGCAGCCTCGTCGGCAATGCGCTCGATGTCTTCTTCGCGCAGGCAGCCTGCACCGATGAGGCGGATGAATTCGAGCAGCTGAGTTTTCATGAGGGGGGCCTGTGGCGATGGCAAAGTCGCCAAGGATAGCCGCAAACGCCCCCTGCCCGTTAGCCTGCCAGCGCTTGCAGGCGTGCGGTGGCGTCCACTGCGCCCATGGTCTGGGCTGCCATCAGTGCGTTGGCACCACGGGCATCTTGCAAGGCGGGGTTGGCACCCTGGGCCAGCAGGTACTCGAGGATCTCGACACGGTTGAACATGGCGGCCAACATCAGTGCCGTGCGTCCATCCTGGGCAGCGGCATCGACCGGTACACCGTTTTCCAGCAACAGGCGGATCATGGCCATGTCCCCTTTGAAGGCGGCACCGGCAATGGGCAACTGACCATTGTCGTTGGCGATCAGCGGATCGGCCCCGTGGCTGAGCAGCACCTGAACGGCGTCATGGTGGCCGTGGTAACTGGCCAGCATCAGCAGGGTGTCGCCCTTGTGATTACGCAGGTTCACCGGCAGACCGCTTTGCAGCAGGCGCTCCAGCATCGGGGCATCGCCTTGACGGGCCTTGTCGAATACTTGTGCGGCGAAGGCCGCCGCTTCATCGGTAGACATTTGAGCAGGCTGAGCGGGCGCAGTCTGGGTGGACATAAGGAACCTCCTGGTAGAAATCGTTGCCCAAGTGTTTGTCAGGCCCTTCCTGCGCGTCAAAGGTTCCGTTTCTATCGAGCCCATAGTGTTGATCGGCTCGCCGTGCAAAATGCACTGTGCAAAATGCATGACCTTGCAGCTTGCATGGAAAGCATTCTCCAAAAGTAGCCCAAGCCCCTGATTTTATTGGATTTTTTCTACACGCTGTTTCTGGCACGGTCGCTGCAATCTATCTAGACATCGATTGCCACACACCTTGTCAGGAGTAGTCATGAACCTTATCCAGGAAAAATTCGTCTCGGTGTTCCCTGCTTACCAAGTAGCGACTCAACCACGTCCTGACGGCGGCATCTTGCTGACTCTGCGTGCGGCCGACGGCAAGGTTACCCGCCGTGTACTGACCTACACCCAACTGCACAGCGCCGAGCAATTGTCCTGGGCCATCAGCGCCATCCGCCGTGACCTGGCCGAGCAAGCCAGCGAGCTGCCGGTGATTTCGATGCTGCAGAGCCAACAGCGTTTTGCGTTGCCGACGTATCGCTGATTCTTTCACTGCCCGAAAGCGACCATTCCAGGTAGGAGCGGCCTCGTGCCGCGATGGGCCGCACTGCGGCCCCAAGATTTCGGCGTAAAAGCTAATACCGCCGGGGCCGCTACGCGACCCATCGCGGCACAAGGCCGCTCCTACCCGGGCGTCACATGTCTTGGGCGCAATGCTACAGCTCGTCTATCCCCAAAAACGCTCGCGCGCTCGCATCGCCGGTGAAGATCGGCTGACTCCCCGCTTGCGCTGCAAATAGCCTGAACGCCAGGCAAAACGGCGCCTCACCCAGCTCAAGCCAGCGCCGCGTCCCCGCCGGCACGCGCAACTGGTCGCCCTTCTCACACATCACCGAATACACCCCAGCGCCCAGGCGCAAGCCGACCTGCACGCGTCCGCTCACCACAGCGATCACTTCGTTGGTCTCGAGCACATGCTCATCGCGCAGATCAGGGCCTTGCGCCTCGATGCCGTCACGGTTGATCACCGCATATGCCCGGCAGGCGTGCGTAGTCATCAGGTGATCCAGATGGGCTTGGCAAGCTTCCATCATCTCATCGTGCAAAGTGCCCGGACGCACCCGCAGCCCGTGCTCAGCCTGGGTCAGCGTCACCCCATGCTCGGCGAGCGCGGCCGTGATGTCTTCGGCGTGGGTCAGCACCTTGTTGGGCAACTGCGGGGTGGAGGGATCGAATACGCAGAGGATGCTCATCGTAAGGTCCTGTTCGGTTGCGAATGAAAGGCCATGATAACGGCTGCTGCCAGTGCTGCGGCGCTGGCCATACCAAAGGTGAGCCCAGGGCCCAGCATGTTCCAGCTGTAGCCGGCGTACAACGCGCCCAGGGCGCCGCCGGTACCCGACAGCGCGGCATACAGGGCCTGGCCCTGCCCCTGCTGCCTGGCGCCGAAACTGGCCTGTACGAAGGCGATGCTGGCGGCGTGAAAGCAGCCGAAGGTGGCCGCATGCAGCACCTGCGCGCCCACCAGTACGCTGGGCTCCGCCGCCAGGTTACCCAGCAACAGCCAGCGCACCGCGGCCAGTACGAAGCTTGCTAGCAGCACCCGGCGCACGCTGAACCGCGCGAACAGCCGGCTCATGAGCATGAACATCACCACCTCCGCCACCACCCCGAGCGCCCACAGCAGGCCAATGGCCGTTCGGCTGTAACCCAGGTGCTCCAAGTGCAGCGTAAGGAAGGTGTAGTACGGCCCATGGCTCAGTTGCATGAGTGCCACACAGGCATAGAACGCCAGGACCCCAGGCGCACGCAGCTGCATGAGGAAACCGCCGGCCGCCTGCCGCTCACCGTGCTCGACGGGCTGGGCATTGGGTACCCAGAGGCTGGCGGCCACGATACCCGCCATGATCAGAACCAGGGCCACAGGGTAGATGTCCAGGCTCAGCCACTCGAACAGGCGCCCAAGCCCCACCACGGTGAGGATGAACCCGATCGACCCCCACAGCCTTACCTGGCTGTAGCGCGACGTCTGGCCGTGCAGGTGCGCCAGCGTAATGACCTCGAACTGCGGCAGCACCGCGTGCCAGAAGAACGCATGCAAGGCCATGACCATCGCCAGCCAAGCGTAGCTCTTGCCGAAGAAGATCAGGCTGAACGTTGCCAGCGTGCACAGCGCCCCAAGCCGCACGATCAGCAGGCGCTGGCCGGTCCGGTCCCCTAGCCAGCCCCACAGGTTGGGCGCTATGCAGCGCATCAGCATGGGAATGGCCACCAGTTCGCCGATCCGCGCGGGCGAAAAGCCCAGGTGGTCGAAGTACAGCGCCAGGAACGGCGCCGTGGACCCCAGCAAGGCGAAATAGAAGAGGTAGAAACTGGACAATCGCCAGTAGGGTATTGGCTGCATGGGGTTGCCTTGGAAAGCAGGGCCTGCTGGCGGTGACTCAGCCGCTTGAGTCACCGCCGCGAGAAAACAGGCCCAGGTGGGTCAGAGCTGGCCCAGCACCGGCGTGCTCACCTTCACCTCGGCGTTCTGGGCACGGTGGCGCAACAGATGATCCATCAGCGCGATGGCCATCATCGCCTCGGCGATCGGGGTGGCGCGAATGCCTACACAGGGGTCATGCCGGCCTTTGGTGATCACGTCCACAGGGTTGCCGTCGACGTCCACCGAGCGGCCCGGCACGGTGATGCTGGAGGTGGGCTTGAGTGCCAGGTGGGCAACGATCGGCTGGCCCGAGGAGATACCACCCAGGATGCCGCCCGCGTTGTTGCTGAGAAAACCCTGCGGGGTCATCTCGTCGCGGTGTTCGGTGCCGCGCTGCGCGACGCTGGCAAAGCCTGTGCCGATTTCCACACCCTTCACAGCATTGATGCTCATCAGCGCGTGGGCCAGCTCGGCGTCCAGGCGATCGAAAATCGGCTCGCCCAGGCCCGGCATCACGCCCTCGGCCACCACGGTGATCTTGGCGCCTACCGAATCCTGATCGCGGCGCAGCTGGTCCATGTACGCCTCAAGCTCCGGCACCTTGCTCGGGTCGGGGCTGAAGAAAGCGTTCTGCTCCACCGAGTCCCAGGTCTTGAAAGGGATTTCGATCGGGCCCAGCTGGCTCATGTAGCCACGCACGGTGATGCCCTGGGTGGCCAGGTACTTCTTGGCGATGGCGCCGGCAGCCACGCGCATGGCCGTTTCGCGGGCCGAACTACGCCCGCCGCCACGGTAGTCGCGGGTGCCGTATTTGTGGTGGTAGGTGTAGTCGGCATGGGCCGGGCGGAACAGGTCCTTGATGGCCGAATAGTCCTTGGACTTCTGGTCGGTGTTGCGGATCAGCAGGCCAATGGAGCAACCGGTCGTGCGCCCTTCGAACACGCCCGAGAGGATTTCCACCTCATCGGGCTCCTGGCGCTGGGTGGTATGGCGGCTGGTGCCGGGCTTGCGCCGGTCCAGGTCACGCTGCAGGTCGGCGAGAGAGATCTCAAGGCCTGGCGGGCACCCATCGACAATGGCGACCAACGCCGGGCCATGGCTTTCGCCAGCGGTGGTGACAGTGAACAGCTTGCCGTAGGTATTGCCGGACATGGACGCTCCGCGAGATCTGCCTGAAGTGAACGAAAGCGGCAGTATACAGATGGATTGCCTGCCTGTGCGGGCCGGTTGGCAAGCGCATCGTTACGGACGATACAGGGCCTTGGACCTGGCCCTAGAACCTTCATTGGCCATTGTGGGTCAAAGTGCTATCTCCCCCTGTGTAGTTGCGCACGATGCCGCGTTTCATTGCCCTGTTTTGCCTGCTGTTGACCAGCCTTTGCCATGCCGCCACCCCCACCGTCCTGCACCGCCCCATCGACCTGGACACCGGTCAGGGGGTACTGCACGGCAGCCTGCTGTTACCCCAGCAGGACACGCCGCCGCCGGTGGTGCTGATCATCGCAGGCTCCGGGCCCACCGACCGCGACGGCAACAACCCGGCCGGCGGGCGCGTGGACAACCTGAAGCGCCTGGCCCTGCTGCTGGCCAATGCAAACATCGCCAGCGTGCGCTACGACAAGCGCGGGGTGGCCGCCAGCCAACCGGCCACGCCCGATGAGCGCGACCTGAGCGTGGAACGCTACGTTGCCGATGTGGTGGCTTGGGGCCACAAGCTCAAGGCCGACCCCCGCTTCGGCCCCTTGATCCTGATCGGCCACAGCGAAGGTGCGCTGATCGCCAGCCTGGCCGCCGAGCAGGCCGGGGCCAGCGCAGTGATCAGCCTGGCCGGCAGCGGCAGGCCCATGGCCGAGGTGGTGCGTGAGCAGCTGGCCGAGCGCCTGCCGCCTGCGCAGCTGGCCCGTGGCAGCGCCCTGCTCGACCGCCTGGAAGCTGGCCAGACCAGCCTGGACGTGCCCGCACCACTGCGCCAGGTGTTTCGCCCCAGCGTGCAGCCCTACCTGATCACCTTGTTCCGGCAGGACCCGGCAGCCGCGTTTGCGCGGCTGTCCATGCCGGCGCTGATCGTGCAGGGGCGCAACGACGTGCAGGTGGACGTGGCGGATGCGCAGAAGCTCAAGGACGCCAAACCCGATGCCCACCTGGTGCTGATCGAGGGCATGAACCATATGCTGCGCATCAGCCCCAAGGACATGAGCGAACAGCGCGAGAGTTACCAGAACCCCCAGTTGCCGCTGGCACGGGAGCTGGGCGAGCAGATCGTCGCGTTCATTCGCCAGTTGCCACGGGCCTGATCGACGGGCTCAGGTCTGCGCGCAGGCGGCCGATACAGCGTGCATAGCCAAGGACATGCCCTGATGACCACACCACCTGCTGCCACAGAGCCGGCTGAAGAGCCCCAACACACCCCCGCCCTGCCCTGGGCGGACCTGGCCGTCGAACATCACCAGTTGCTGCGCCTGGCGCCCCTGCCTGGCGACCGCGCAACCGGCGCCCGCCCCCTGCGTTTCGTGCAGTTCGGCTATGCCGAGCGCCACGACCCGGCCCACAGCCTGCTGCGCATGCAGATTGGGTTGCCCGGCCAGAAGGTGCACAAGGGCCATAACCGGGTGGACATACGCGTAGATCACCAGACGAAGCGCGTGTACCTGGGGGACGAGCATGGCCTGCAACTGGAGCCGGTCAATCGCGGCCTGGGCCGCTTTTTGCTGGCCCAGGCTGCCCAGTGGCTGCAGCGCAAATGGCCGAATTACCGAGTAGAGGCTTTTGCGCTGCCGAGCAAGGATGCGCTGGAGGAGGACTCGCGCCTGCGCCGGGACCAGTGCCTGCGTGGGGCAGGCCTTGAGGTGCAATACGAAGACGGGCAGGTGCTCAAGGGCCGAACGGGCGAGACCCGGGTAGACCAGTTGGAGGTAGGCTGGAACAGCGAGCGCGTGCAGCGCCTGGGCCTTCTGGATGCAGCGCAGTTGCTGCAGCAGGCAGACCAGCAGTTGCAGGAAGGCGAAGCCCGCTTGCGCGAGCGCGACGAGCGTGTGGCCAAGTACCAGCGCGAAGACAGCGGCTTGCGGTTCACCATCACCTGCCTGGTGGCCTTTGCACTGTTTCAGGCCGGGCTGCTGATCTGGATCGCCACGCGTTGAAAGCCTGGGGCCGGCGTTGTGCGAGCCTCAGGTGGTGTGAAGACGGCTTGGGCGGAACGGGCGCCTGGCACCCGTGCCCCCCACTCGGCCTCAGACGCGGCCTTTGAACAATGCCTGATGCTGACGGCACTGCTCGGCGGTGAGCATGAATACCCCATGCCCGCCGCGCTCGAATTCGAGCCAGGCGAAGTCGACTTCCGGGTATAGCGCCTCGACGTGAACCTGGCTGTTGCCCACCTCCACGATCAGCAAGCCCTTGTCGGTCAGGTGATCGGCCGCTTCGGCCAGCATGCGCCGTACCAAGTCCAGACCATCGGCACCGCAGGCCAGGCCCAGCTCCGGTTCGTGGTGGTACTCGGCCGGCATGTCGCCGAAGTCTTCGGCGTCCACATAGGGCGGGTTGGACAGGATGAGGTCGAAGCGCTGGCCCGGCAACCCCTCGAAACCATCGCCCTGCACGGTGTACACCCGGCCATCGAGGCCATGGCGCTCGATGTTCTGGTTGGCCACTTCGAGCGCTTCGAACGACAGGTCGGCCAGCACCACCTCGGCCTGCGGGAAGACGTCGGCGGCGACGATCCCGATGCAGCCGGAGCCGGTGCACAGGTCCAGAATGCGGGCTGGCTCAGCGCCCAGCCACGGCTCAACACGCTTTTCCAGCAGCTCGCCAATGGGTGAGCGCGGCACCAGCACACGCTCGTCGACGATGAACGACATGCCACAGAACCAGGCCTCGCCCAACAGGTAGGCGGTGGGCACCCGTTCTTCGATGCGGCGCTTGAGCAGGTGCTGCAGCTGTACACGCTCGGCATCCTCGAGCATGCAGTCCAGGTAGCTGTCGGCCACCTCCCACGGCAGGTGGACTGCCCCCAGCACCAGCAACCGGGCTTCATCCCAGGCGTTGTCGGCACCGTGGCCGAAGAACAGGTCGTGCTCATGGAAGCGGCTGACCGCCCAACGAATGTAGTCGCGCAGCGTGCGCAGACGGGATGTGATCACGGGAAACTCCTAATTCAGACTGGCCGAAAGTCTAACAGCCCAGGCCATGGATTTGTTCCCTGCAATCGCCTGTACGGTAGCCACAGGCCAGCAACCACGCCGCTTGCGTTGTCAACCATTCCCATTGTCGCCAAGGCAGGGGAGAATAGGCGTACAAAAGCCCTATACCAAGGAGCCCTTGATGTCCGTTCCAACCACGATGTTCCGCCTCACTGGCCGCGATTACCCGCCGGCCAAGCTGAGCCAAGCCAGCCTGATCATCATTGATGCGCAGAAGGAGTACCTGACCGGGCCCCTGGCGCTGTCGGGCATGGATGAGGCCGTGGCCAACATCGCCAGGTTGCTCGACGCCGCGCGCAAGGGCGGCCGTCCGATCATCCATGTTCGCCATCTGGGCACCGTTGGCGGGCGCTTCGACCCCCAGGGCCCTGCAGGTCAGTTCATTCCGGGGCTCGAACCGCTGGAAGGCGAGACCGTGATCGAAAAACGCATGCCCAATGCCTTCAAGAACACCAAGCTGCACGAGACGTTGCAAGCACTCGGCCATCTCGACCTGATCGTCTGCGGCTTCATGAGCCACTCCAGCGTCAGCACCACCGTGCGCCGTGCCAAGGACTATGGTTACCGGTGCACCCTGGTGGAAGACGCGTCGGCCACTCGCGACCTGGCTTTCAACAATGAGGTGATTCCAGCGGCGCAGATCCACCGATGTGAAATGGCCGTGATGGCCGACAACTTCGCCTGCGTGGCGCCGACGTCCAGCCTGATCTGATCCGATCAGGAGGGTGGCGGCAGGCAGGAACCCGAGGTGTGTTTGTGAGTCCAAGGGCCCAGACCCCTACAGGAGAGCAGGATGAAGCTTAAAGGCAGTATCGACGCCAAGCGCCTGCGCCCGCGCCAACCGCGCAGCTGGGGCGCACGCCTGGGTGCTGCGCTTGCCGCGCTGCTGGCCACCCTTGGTGTGTTACTGGCCATGGCCGGCGTGGCCGGGCTGCTGGGCAACTACCCTGCCCTGGCCGAACTCAACGCCAACAAGCCGCTTGCCGCCACCTTGACGGTGGTGGGGCTACTGATGCTGTGGCTTGGCGTACGCTTCTGGCGCCTGAGCCGCATTCGCATGCGCCGTGCTCGAGAGCTGAACATGTCGCCCCACTTGATGAAGAAGCATGAGTGAGGTTCCTGCAACCGCAGCCCCCCTGTAGGAGCGGCACTAGGCCGCTCCTACATTAGCTCACCGTCTCCCTTAGCTCACCGTCCCCCTTAGTAGCCCACCGTCGCCCTTCCCCACCCGACCACCATGGCTGCACACCGCCGCGCACTCGCGTAAACTATGCCGCCCACGCGGAGGCATCATGCAAGACGACGATTTTTCCCTGTTCAAGGCCGAAGTGCGCGGCGTCAAGCCGATCACGCACGACCGTGCCGAGGTCGGCAAGCCCAAGGCCGATCGCCAGAAACTGGCCGGCCTGCGCCAGTCGGCGACCGTGTCCAGCGACAAGGCATTGGTCATCGATGGCATGTCCGACCAGTTCGTCATCGACGTGGGCGCCGAAGACGAACTGATGTGGCGCCGTGACGGTGTCCAGGAAACCCAGCTGCGCAAGCTCAAGCTTGGGCAGATACCGTTCGAAGGCAGCCTGGACCTACACGGCATGACCGTGGAAAAGGCGCGCGAGACGCTTTGGGATTTCATCGCCGAGGCGACGCGCCTTGAAGTACGCTGCGTGCGGGTCACCCATGGCAAGGCGGCACGCCTGGACGGCAAGCGCCCCATGATCAAGAGCCACGTCAACACCTGGCTGCGCCAGCACCCGCAAGTGCTCGGCTTTGCCTCCTGCAGTGCCCGCCACGGTGGCACCGGCGCGGTCTATGTGATGCTCAAACGAACCATGCTCGAAGGCCGCGACGAGTAACGCCGCGCTTGCAGCGCCGCCCTTGCCGCCGTAACCTTCGTTTTTGCGATTTTTCCCACAGGTAGATCCATGTCCCTGGAACAGAACTACACCGAGATCCTCAGCCAGATTGGCGAGGACGTCTCCCGTGAGGGCCTGCTCGACACGCCCAAGCGGGCTGCAAAGGCGATGAAGTATCTTTGCCGCGGTTATGAGCAAACACTGGAAGAAGTGACCAACAACGCGTTGTTCAGTTCCGACAACAGCGAAATGGTGCTGGTCCGGGACATCGAGCTGTATTCGATGTGCGAGCACCACATGTTGCCCTTCATCGGCAAGGCCCACGTGGCCTACCTGCCCAAGGGCAAGGTGCTGGGCCTGTCGAAAGTGGCGCGTATCGTCGACATGTACGCCCGCCGCCTGCAGATCCAGGAAAACCTCAGCCGCCAGATCGCCGATGCCGTGCAGCAGGTGACCGGTGCCGCCGGCGTTGCCGTGGTCATCGAGGCCAAGCACATGTGCATGATGATGCGCGGTGTGGAGAAGCAGAATTCGAGCATGATCACGTCGGTGATGCTGGGTGAGTTCCGCGCCAACGCGGCCACCCGCAGCGAGTTCCTCAGCCTGATCAAGTAACCGGCTGCGTCACCCAGGCCGACCCCTGCCGGTCGGCCTTTTTCATTTCAGGAGTTTGTACATGATCGTCAAAGCCCTGCGGGTTGGCCTCGGCCAGCTTATCGTATTCGGCGACTGGGCCAGCCGCCCGGCCAAGCGCAAGCGCGACCCGGCAGCCCAGGCCCGCGTGGACGAGGCGGCAAAGGGCCTGGCGCTCTACCAGTTCCATGCCTGCCCGTTCTGCGTCAAGACCCGCCGCACCTTGCACCGCCTGAACGTGCCGGTGGCGTTGCGCGATGCCAAGAACGACCCTGTGCACCGCCAGGCCTTGGAACAAGGCGGTGGCCGGATAAAGGTGCCCTGCCTGCGCATCGAGGAAGCGGGCAAGGTGACCTGGATGTATGAGTCCAAGACCATCATTGCCTACCTGGATGAGCGGTTTGGCAAGGGTTGATTCAGCGGTGGCGGGTGCAGCCTTGGCACCCGCCAGCGAGCCAGGTCGCTCCTACATGTTGCTCGTGAATCAGCCCACCATCGGCACATGCCGCGGATGGCTGCTCACCCTCTCCAGCCAGGCACGCACGGCCGGGTAGTCCGCCAAGTCGAAACCGCCTTGCTGTGCCACATGGGTGTAGGCATACAACGCCACATCGGCGATGGAATACTGGTCACCCACCAGGTACGGCGTCACCTGCAACTGCCGCTCCATCACACGCAGCGCCTTGTACCCGCCCTTGTGCAACTTGCGGTACTCCTCCACGCGATCATCCGGCAGCCCCAGGTAGAACTGGATGAAGCGGGCCACGGCGATATACGGCTCATGGCTGTATTGCTCGAAGAACTGCCACTGCAAGACCTGGGTGCGCAGGCGCGGCTCGGCGGGCAGGAACTCGCTGCCGTCGGCCAGGTAGTTGAGGATGGCATTGGATTCCCACAAGTAACTACCGTCCTCAAGTTGCAACACCGGCACCTTGCCGTTGGGGTTCATGGCCAGGAACTCGGGCGTCTCGGTCTCGCCCTTGAGAATGTCCACGGCGTGCCACTCGTAGGGCCGCCCCAACAGGCTGAGCATCAACTTGACCTTGTAGCAGTTACCCGATTGATAATCGCCGTAAACCTTGTACATCACCCCTACCCCTGCAATGCCGTCATACCAGAGCGCCTGATAGTTAACGACTGTACGGTTAAAAGCAATGATCGCTGTATCGCTGCTGTCACCTCGCCTGGCGTTAGTCTGAAAACCACGGCGTACACCCTTACAAGGATTTTTCATGACCGATGCCACTTCCGCTCGTCTTCGCCCCCTGGCAGATACCTCGCCCTCGGCGGTGGTTGCAGCCTTCATCGCCATGCTCACCGGCTACACCTCCTCGCTGGTGCTGATGTTTCAGGCCGGGCAAGCGGCTGGCCTGACTAACGCGCAGATATCATCGTGGATCTGGGCGCTCTCGATCGGCATGGCGGTCTGCAGCATCGGCCTGTCCCTGCGCTACCGCACGCCCGTGACCGTGGCCTGGTCCACGCCCGGCGCGGCGCTGCTGATCACCAGCCTGGGCGGGGTGAGCTACGGGGAGGCGATCGGGGCCTACATCACCTGTGCTGCGCTGGTGCTGATCTGTGGGCTGACCGGCAGCTTCGAGCGCCTGGTCAAGCGGATTCCTGCCTCGCTGGCATCGGCGCTGCTGGCAGGCATCCTGTTCAAGATCGGCAGCGAAATCTTCGTCGCCGCCCAGCACCGCACCTTGCTGGTGCTGGGCATGTTCTTCAGCTACCTGTTGGTCAAGCGCCTGTCCCCGCGCTACTGCGTACTGGCCGCTCTACTGGTGGGCACGGCCCTGTCCGGTGCCTTGGGGCTGCTGGACTTCAGCGGCTTCGCCCTGGAAATGGCAACGCCGGTATGGACCACGCCGCACTTTTCGCTGGCAGCCACCATCAGCATCGGCATTCCGCTGTTCGTGGTGGCAATGACCTCGCAGAACATGCCGGGCATTGCCGTGCTGCGGGCAGACGGTTATCAGGTGCCGGCCTCTGCGTTGATTTCAACCACCGGCCTGGCTTCGTTGCTGCTGGCGCCGTTCGGCTCGCACGGGGTGAACCTGGCCGCCATCAGCGCGGCCATCTGCACCGGGCCGCATGCCCATGAAGACCCGAGCAAGCGCTACACCGCGGCCGTGTGGTGCGGCGTGTTCTACGGTGTAGCCGGCGTGTTCGGGGCGACCCTGGCAGCGCTGTTCGCGGCCTTGCCCAAGGAACTGGTGCTGTCGATTGCGGCGCTGGCCCTGTTTGGCTCGATCATGAATGGCCTGACGGTAGCCATGAGTGAAGCGCGCGAGCGTGAAGCGGCCGTCATCACCTTCATGGTCACGGCCTCGGGGCTTACGCTGTTCTCCATCGGTTCGGCCTTCTGGGGCATCGTGGCCGGTGTACTGGCCCTGCTGATCCTGAACCCACGCAAGGCGTAAGACACCCGCCCATGGCAGGCTCCTCGCCGGCGGAGCCCTGCCAGGGCGGCGCCATCACAGCCTGAAGTGCCCCACCATGCCCTTGAGGTCGGTGCCGAGCTGCGCCAGCTCGACGCTGGACCGGGCGCTGTCCTGCATGGCCAACGCAGCCTGGTCGGCACTGCCACGAATTTGCGTGACGCTGCGGCTGATTTCTTCTGCGACCGAGCTTTGCTGTTCGGCGGCGGCGGCGATCTGCTGGTTCATCTGCTGAATCAACGACACCGCTGCGGCAATACTGCCCAATGCGCTTTCGGTGTGCAGGGCATCGGCCACGGCCAGGCGCACCAGCTCCGTGCTGCCGCGAATCTGCGCGACGGACTGCTGCGCATTGCCGCGCAGGCTGGCCACCAGGGTTTCGATCTGCTCGGTGGACTGGCGCGTGCGCCTGGCCAGTGCACGCACCTCGTCGGCCACCACTGCAAAGCCGCGCCCCTGCTCGCCGGCCCGGGCCGCTTCGATGGCCGCGTTGAGGGCCAGCAGGTTGGTTTGCTCGGCAACGCTCTTGATGACTTCGAGCACATCGCCAATGGTATGGATTTCAGAGCTGAGGCTCTCGATGCCCGCGCTGGCGGTTTCGGCCGCGGCGGCCAACTGCTCGATGCGCTGCATGCTCTGGCGCACCACATGCTGCCCCGAATCGACCTTCTCGTCCGCAGCCTGCGCCGCTTGCGCGGCTTGCTCGGCGTTGCGCGCCACATCGTGCACGGTAGCCGTCATCTGTTGCATCGCCGTGGCCACTTGCTCGGTCTCTTCCTTCTGGCTGCCGACTTCGCGGTTGGTCTGCTCGGTCACGGCCGACAGCGCCTGGGCGTTGCCGGCCAACTGCTCGATGCCTTGCTGCAAACCGCTGACGATGCCTGACAGGCCGGCGGCCATCTGCTGCATGGCCTGCATCAGTTGCCCCACTTCATCGCGGCGCGGGGCGACGGGCTCGAACGCCAGTTCGCCGTCGGCAATGCGTTGCGCACGGGCAATCACATGCTTGAGCGGGCCAACTACGGCGCGGGTGATCAGCCAGGCGGCCAGCACGCCCACCAGCAAGGCCAGCGCGGTGGCGATGGCGATGGCCACCGTGTTGCGCTGCAAGTCGCCTTGCAGCACGTGCTCTTCGGTGAGGTAGGCCTGATCGACGCGACTTGTGACGTGCTCGGCCGAGGCCTGCAGCTGCGCCTTGAGGCCTTGTTCGCTGGCCAGTTGGTCGGTGTATTCGTTGAGTTTTTCGGAGAAGCTGCCAATGTGCCCCGCCACCTCGTTGAGTACGCTCTGGTAGCCACTGTCGGTGACAGCCGCTTGTAACTGGCCCACAAGGCTGGCGGCCTCGACCGTTTGCGCGATGCGCGCCTGGCTGACGTCGTCTTCGCCCTTGCGGCTTTTCTCAAGGCGCACTCGGGCTTCATCCATGGCCTGGAGCATCAACCGCGAGACCTGCGCCACCTGCGCGGCCTGCTCCAGGAACTCACCGCCCTGCTGGCCTTGTGATTGCTTGAGGGTATACACCCCGTCATCAGCCAGGCCGGATTGCAGCACGTCGAGGTTGTTGGCAACGCTTGAGACCGACCAGCTGGCGGTATCGAGCGCCAGTTCCTTGGCCTGCACCGCGCCGACGAACGCTTCGAATGCCTGGCCATAGGCGGCCAGCTCGGGCTCGGCTGCGGCCAGGGCCGGCAGTGCACGAGCGCGCTCGACCAACCCTTGCAACCCGGCGCGCAAGGCTTCGGCTTGCTTGATGTCGGAGCGCAGTGCAAATGCCTGTTCGTGCTGGCGCAGACGCAACAGGTCGGTATTGAATTGTGCCAGCGCGCGCAGGCTGTCAAAGCGCTGTCCGACACTGTGCAACGCCGCGATACCGATGGCAGCCACCGCCAGGGTCAGCAGCAACACCAGGGTGAAGCCCAGCGCGAGTTTGCGCGCCATGCCCAGGTTGGCCAACACACCGTGCTTGCTCGCGCCCATGCCGATTCCCCTTGTGGGTGTCAGGTTATCCCGAACGCCAAGGGTGGCAACGTTGCCAACCCCTGAACAAGGGCCTGACGTCAGAATAGTGTCAAATAGCTATGAGTATGTCGGTAATGGGTTTGTAGGAGTCGTCCTACGTATGAAAGGCAGGGATGGGTGGCCGGATGTTGTCTGGCAACGACGGTGGTTGGTGGAGGGACATGGTGGCGGCACGCTGGGGGTGCGCGAGGGATGAAGATTTGCGGCTCGGGGCGGAGAACTTGGGGCCGCTGCGCAGCCCATCGCGGCACAAAGACCGCTCCCACAAAAGTGCAATCTACAGGCTACTGAGCCCCGTGTGGGAGCGGCCTTTCCGGGGCGCCGGACCGGCCGCGATGGGGCGCGCAGCGGCCCCAGGATGTCAGCGTAATAATGCCTCTTCAGACAAGTGCTCAGCCCCTGGCAGCCTTTGGGCTTCATCCACCACAACCTCACCGATTCAAATTGCCGTGGCCCCTCCATCCACCGTCAGACAGTGCCCAGTGGTAAACGCCGCACCATCGCTGCACAGGTACAACACCGCACTGGCGATTTCGGCCACGGTGCCGATGCGCCCTACCGGGTGCATGGCGGCAGCGAACTCGGCTTTGCGGGGGTCGGCTTCATAGGCACGGCGGAACATGTCCGTATCGATCACGGCCGGGCACACGGCATTGACCCTGATGCCCTTGCGGGCATATTCGATGGCGGCAGACTTGGTCAGCCCGATCACGGCATGCTTGGACGCACTGTAGATGCTCATCTTCGGCGCTGCGCCCAACCCCGCCACCGAGGCGGTATTGACGATAGCGCCGCCGCCCTGGGCCAGCAGTAGCGGCAGCTGGTATTTCATGCACAGCCACACACCTTTGACGTTCACGCCCATGATGGCGTCAAACTGCGCCTCGCTGCCGTCGGCCAGCTTGCCCTGCTCGATCTCGATGCCCGCATTGTTGAAGGCATAGTCCAGCCGGCCATAGGCGGCGACCAAGTGCTCGTGCAGCTGGCGGACCTGGTCTTCGCGGGTCACGTCGCAGGCGATGAACAACGCCTCGCCACCTGCGGCCCGAATCTGCCCGACCGTTTCCTCGCCGCCCACGGCGTCCAGGTCGGCGACCACCACCTTCAGGCCCTCGCCGGCAAAGGCCAGCGCCGTTGCCCGGCCGATGCCCGCCCCGCCCCCGGTGACCAGTGCTACCTGGCCCGAAAAACTCATGCTCATGCCGCGCTCCTGTCAGGGCCTGTGAGGCACACGAGCATAGCCAGCCGCTGGTAAGGCCGCAGCATCATCACATGGACATTTATAGGACCATGCTTGTCAGTGATGTTGAGGACCTGCTTTCATCAACAAGGTAGATTTATCCTCTTGTGCACATCCCATTCTTCAAGGACCCGTCATGACCCAGACCAATCGCCGCTTCCTGCTCGTCAAACGCCCGGTCGGGGCGGTAACGCGTGAAGACTTCAAGTTCGAGACCCTGCCTGCCGAACAACCCGGTGAAGGGCAAGTGATGGTGCGCAACCTGTACCTTTCCCTGGACCCGGCCATGCGCGGCTGGATGAACGAGGGCAAGTCCTACATCCCGCCGGTTGCCTTGGGGCAGGTGATGCGCGCCCTGGGCGTGGGCGAAGTGGTTGCGTCCAACCACCCGGACTTCAAGCCTGGCGACCATGTGAACGGCGCATTGGGCGTGCAGGATTACTTCACCGGCGAGCCCCAGAACCTGCAGAAAATCGACCCGAGCCTTGCACCCCTGCCCCGCTACCTGTCGGCCTTGGGCATGACCGGCATGACGGCGTACTTTGCCTTGCTGGAAGTGGGCCAGCCTAAAGCCGGCGACACCGTGGTGATCTCCGGCGCCGCGGGTGCGGTGGGCAGCATTGCGGGGCAGATCGCCAAGATCAAGGGCTGCCGCGTCGTGGGTATCGCGGGCGGTGCCGAGAAATGCCAGTACCTCAAGGATGAACTGGGCTTTGACGGCGTCATCGACTACAAGGCCGAGGACGTACAGGCAGGCCTTAAGCGCGAATGCCCGAAAGGCGTGGACGTGTACTTCGACAACGTCGGGGGCGAGATTCTGGATGCGGTGCTGACGCGCATCAACTTCAAGGCGCGCATCGTGATCTGCGGTGCGATCAGCCAGTACAACAACAAGGAAGCGGTCAAAGGCCCGGCCAACTACCTGGCGCTGCTGGTGAACCGTGCGCGCATGGAGGGCTTCGTGGTGATGGACCACGCCAAGGACTACGGCAAAGCGGCCAAGGAAATGGCCGGCTGGCTGGCCAATGGGCAGGTCAAGAGCAAGGAAGACGTGGTGGACGGCCTGGAAACCTTCCCAGACACCCTGTTGAAACTGTTCAACGGGCAGAACTTCGGCAAGCTGGTGTTGAAGGTGTAATGACTGACTGGACGCACGCCTTTCAGGTCCCGATCCGATGACGGTGCCTGAAAGGCGTGCGGCTCAGGCTCAGCCGCGAATCTCGGCCACTACCGCTGCCAACGCTTGGGCCGGGTCGGCGGCCTGGCTGATGGGGCGGCCGATTACCAGGTAGTCCGAGCCGGCGTCCAGGGCCTGGCGCGGCGTGAGGATGCGACGTTGGTCATCCTGGGCGCTGCCTGCCGGGCGAATGCCGGGGGTGACGAGCTGCAGGCCAGGGTGAGCGGCCTTGAGCGCCGGGGCCTCCAGCGCCGAGCACACCAGCCCGTCCATACCGGCCTTTTCGGCCAGCGCCGCCAGGCGCAGCACCTGTTCTTGCGGGTCTACATCCAGGCCGATACCGGCCAGGTCTTCGCGCTCCATGCTGGTGAGCACGGTCACGCCGATCAGCAGAGGTTGCGGGCCGCTGCGCTTGGCCAGTTCTTCACGGCAAGCAGCCATCATGCGCAAGCCGCCGGAGCAATGCACGTTCACCATCCACACGCCCATCTCGGCAGCGGCCTTGACGGCCATGGCCGTGGTGTTGGGGATGTCGTGGAATTTCAGGTCCAGGAACACTTCGAAGCCTTTGTCACACAGGGTTTCGACAATGCCCGACGCGCTGCTGGTGAACAGCTCCTTGCCCACCTTGACGCGGCACAGCGCAGGGTCCAGCTGGTCAGCCAGCTTCAGGGCGGCTTCGCGGGTAGGGAAGTCCAGGGCGACGATCAGGGGCGTCTGGCAAGCAGGCATGGCAGGGTCTCTTGGCAAGTCGGAAACGGCGCGCATTGTAAACGATGTGACGCAGGCTGGGGGGGCCGCTGGCCCAGGAATTGGTCGGACGGTGGGCCAGGATGTGGGCCGGTGGGTGCTGGGCCTGCGTGAGGCGCCGTACCATTGAACCAACGAAGCGGCGCCTGGCTCAAAACAGGTGAGCAAGCCGCTTACATTCGCAACAGGAGAAGGAAAATGCCTTGGTATGCCTGGCTGATACTCATCGTTGCCATTGGCTCGATCGTCGGCGGTTTGATGATGCTGCGCGACACGGCCAAGAAGCTGCCGTTGACTGACGAGCAGTTGCGCAAGGTTCATGAACGCAACGCCGAGGCCGATGCCCGGGATGCTCAAGACCGCTGAATGCGGTTGATGGCCTTTCAATGAGCGGGCCTGTCGAAGGCCCGCCCCCCTGTGCTTATTGCACTTTCAGCTTGTCGCGGTTGCGTTCTAGCAGCGCATTGCCGATGCCTTTTATCTCGAGCAATTCATCGACCGACGCGAATGGCCCGTGGGCTTCGCGGTAGGCGACGATTGCCTCGGCCTTTGCCTTGCCGATGCCGTTGAGTTCTTTCTGGAGCGTCAGGGCATCTGCGCTGTTGAGATCGACCAGCGGGGTTGCTGACTGGCTTGCCTGGGCGACCATCGCCATGGGTTCGACCATGGTTGTGGCATTGCCTGGTGCTGCGTTTGCGGTGAACGAAAGGCTGGCGATGAGTGGGAGCAGCAGCGCGGTGAGCAGGTTTTTACGCATGATGAAGACTCCTAGGGTTGGTCGTTTCTGGCAGCCTGTTCCTTGGGCTGCGGGGTTAACCCTAGCGCTGGAGGTGGGGGGTGGGACAGGGTTGGGGGTGGGGTAATGGTTACTGGATTGGTCGGGGGTGGGCTTAGGGTGGGGGGTGGTTGGAGAGGTGGTTTTGCCTGGGTTGGCCGGGGCGTGCAGGGTTTATGGGCAGGGGGATGGCCGATGGAAAATGGGGCTGACGTGGTGGGGGTCTTGAGTCTGACAAGCGTGTCGGGGTAGTCGCTTGGGGGTTAGGGTGTGTGATGTGGTGCTGAATGCGGGGGTGCTGGGTGCCCTACGGGGTAAGAGCCGCGGAGATGGTAGGCGCGCTTTAGATCTTGGGGCCGCTTTGCGGCCCATCGCGGCGCGAGGCCGCTCCCACAGGTCCGGGTAGGCCTGTGCTTCACGCCGTGTCATCGCCTGCCTAGCACCGCATCTGAAGGCTAACGCCTCCCGGGGTGGGAGCGGCCTCGTGCCGCGATGGGCCGCAAAGCGGCCCCGGGGCACCGAGCCCAATCGACGGCTCAAGCACTTACCGCTCCACCGGCCCCTGGCGACGCTGCAGGTAAACCCAGTCCACGATATCGCCCTGCGGCGAATACCCGTTCACCATCTCGCGCAGCAACTGCCGCACGCGGGTGAAGTCGTCCTCGGCCACCGCCGCCAGCAACAGCGTCAGCCCTTCGCGCAACCGTTCCCACGCCAGGTAGTCCTCGTTGGCCGCCATGATCATCGGGTGCGCGGTGGGGGATACGTCGTCGCCGATCAGCAGCTCCTCGTACAACTTCTCACCCGGCCGCAAACCCGTGAACTCGATGGCGATGTCGCCCTGAGGATTGGACGAGCTGCGCACGCTCAAGCCCGACAGGTGAATCATCTTCTCCGCCAGCTCGACGATGCGCACCGGCTCGCCCATGTCCAGTACGAACACATCCCCGCCCTGCCCCATGGCCCCGGCCTGCACCACCAGTTGCGCCGCCTCAGGGATGGTCATGAAGTAACGGGTGATCTTGGGGTGGGTAACCGTCAGCGGGCCACCTGTCTTGATCTGCTGGTGGAACAGCGGAATCACCGAACCGGACGAACCCAGCACGTTGCCGAAACGCACCATGGTGAAGCGGGTCTTGTTCACCCGCGCGATCTTGTTGCAATCGCCATACAGCACCGGCGCCGCTTCCCGGCTGAGCGCCTGCAGGATCAACTCGGACAGTCGCTTGGTGCTGCCCATCACATTGGTCGGGCGCACGGCCTTGTCGGTGGAGATCAGCACAAAGTTGGCCACCCCGGTCTGCAATGCCGCCTGGGCCGTGCACAAGGTGCCGTAGACGTTGTTGAGAATGCCTTCGGCGATGTTGTGCTCGACCATCGGCACATGCTTGTAGGCAGCTGCATGGTAGACGGTGTCCACGCGCCAGGTGCTCATCACATCGACCAAGTGTTGCTGGTTGCGCACCGAGCCCAGGATCGGCAGCAACTGCACCGACAGCGATTCGCGGGCCACGCGCTGCTCCAGCTCGCTGAGGATGCTGTACAGGTTGAATTCGGCATGGTCCAGCAGCAGCAAGGTCTTGGGCCCAAGGCCGATGATCTGCCGGCACAGCTCGGCGCCAATGGAGCCGCCGGCACCGGTCACCAGCACCACCTGCTTGTGAATGCAGCGCTCCAGCAAGCCTTCCTGCGCGGGCACCGGGTCGCGCCCGAGCAGGTCGGCAATGTCCACGTCCTGAATATCGTCCACCTTTACCCGGCCAGTGGCCAGGTCGGCAAAGGCCGGCACGCTTCGCACGTGCAGGGGGTACGGTTCGAGCAGGGCGAGAATCTCCCGGCGCCGCGCGCGGGTGGCCGACGGCAGTGCCAGCAACACCTCCTGGGCGCCGGTTTCCTTGAGCATCTGTTGCAGGTGCTTGGGCTTGTAGACCTGCAGCCCGGAGATGACCCGGTTGGCCAGGTCGCCGTCATCGTCGAGGAAGGCCACCGGGCGCATCACCCGGCCCATGCGCAACGCCGCCAGCAGCTGGTTGCCGGCGGTACCTGCACCATAGATGGCTACCTTGATCTGCCCGTCGTCGCGGTTGGCGAAAGGGATCTGATGGGCGCCGGTGAACCAGTCGCCCAGGAAATACTGGCGCATGATCAGGCGCAAGCCGCCGATGATCACCATGCTCAACCACCAGTAGTTGAAGATGATCGAGCGCGGTACCACCACCTCGTGGTTGCTGTACCAGTACACCACCACCGCCAGGATCAGCGAAGACAGGGTCACCGCCTTGATGATCGCCACCAGCGCATCGTTGCCGAAGTAGCGCATCACCGCCCGGTACATGCCGAAGCGGATGAACAAGGGGATGGCCACGCACGGCGCGGCCATGAACAGCCAGGTGTGCTCGACGATGGGGTTGTACATTTCCTCCACGCCCAGCCGCACGATGAACGACAGCCACAGCGCGAACCAGATGAGGGCAATGTCGGCACACACCTGGATCAGGCGTTTCTGCCGGCGTGACAGGGTGACCAGAAATTGCCGCAGCCTGTCGTTCTTCGCATTGCTCATCGGGTTTTCCTCATGGCTACGCCATCTTGTGAAAATGACCAGAGCGACTGCCGAACATACAGCCCTGTACAACCCTGATTGCGCCCGCCTTGCTGGAGCATGCTATTCCTTCTCCCCTGCCCGGTAGGCAACTGCCAACAGTATCAGAGGGGCATAGGCCACCAAGGTTCCGGTTGCCCCATCAAGTTTGAGCACCACGACGACCAACGCGACGGGCAGCAGCCAGCCCAGGTTGATGGCCGCCACCGCCAGGCTCACCGGCCGGTGACGACCGTGGCGCCGCGAGGCGTACTGGTAGGCATGGCTGCGATGTGCTTCGTAGACCCTTTCACCGCGTAGCAAACGGCGCGCCAAGGTGAAGGTAGCGTCTACCACGAATACGCCCAAAAGTATTAACCACCCCCAGAAGAGTAGCGGATCTATCCAACCTGCCACGATTGCCAGCAAACCCAGCACGATGCCAAGAAAACCACTGCCCGCATCGCCCATGAAGATGCGGGCAGGCGGGAAGTTCCAGATCAGGAAACCGGTGACGGTGGCGGCCAGCAGCAGCGGTAGCCACGCAGCGCCCGGCGCACCCGCCAGCCAGAACAGCACGGTGCCGCCCAGGCACACGCAAATGGCTTCGATGCTGGCAATGCCATCGATGCCGTCCATGAAGTTGTAGAGGTTCAACAGCCAGACCAGGTACAGCAGCCCCAGCGGCGCGGCTAGCCACAGGGCATGCAACGGCCAGCCGAACACGCTGATTGGCGGCAGACCACCCAGCCAGGCCAGCCCCCAGGCGGCTGCGGCGAAATGGCCCAGCAGGCGCCAGCGCGCGGCAATGTGCCCGTGGTCGTCCATGAACCCGATTACGGCCACCAGGCCCCCTGCCCCGAGGATGCCCACCAGCACCGACGGCGCCACGTACCCGGCCCAGCCCAGCACCAGCACACCGACCATGAAGGCCACGACGAAGGCCACCCCCCCGCCACGGGGCGTGGGCAAGGTGTGCGAGCTGCGGGCATTGGGAATGTCCAGCAGGCTGCGCGACAGCGCGTAGCGGCGCAGTGCCGCCGTCATCAGCCAGGTGGCGATGCCTGCCACGATGAGGATGGCGGTCATTGGCGGTGGTTCTCCTTGAAGGCGTGCGCGGTGGCGGCCAGGCCTTGCTCCAGCGTGTAGGGCGGTCGCCAGCCCAGCAGCTGGTGGTTCTTGGTGATGTCCACTTGCAGCGAGCCCAGCAGGCGCTGGGCCAGGTCACGTCGCCCCAGCAGCGCGGCGCCCGTTTGCAACAGCGCGGCGGGCACCGGCACCAGGCGGGCTGGACGGCCCAGCGCCCGGCCGAGGGCCCGCAGCAGCTCGCTCAAGGATACAGCCTCGCCGTCACTGGCCAGGAACGTCTGGCCCGCTGCCGCTGGGTGATCCACACAGGTGATGATCAGATCGACCAGGTTGCCCAGCGAGACCAGGCTGCGGCGATTGTGTACCGCCCCCAGCGGCAGGGGCACGCCACGCTCCAGCCAGCGCATCATGCTCAGGAAGTTGGCCTTGACGCCTGGGCCGTAGACCAACACCGGCCGGATCACGACGACCTCCATGCCCGTTTCGGCGGCTACCGCCTGCAACCCCTGCTCGGCCTCGTGCTTGGAAACGCCATAGGCGTCCTGGGGCGCGGGGGTATCATCGGCATGCAGGGGCCGGCCCGGCTGGCTGGTTTCGCCATTGACCTTGATCGAGCTGATGAAAATGAAGCGGCGCACGCCCGCAGCCGCCGCCTGGCGGGCCAGGTTGAGCGTGCATTGCACGTTCACACGGCGAAACTCGGCCAGGCTGTCGGTGGCGGTTTCCTTCATCACATGCACACGCGCCGCCGCGTGCACCACGACGTCTACATCGACAAGGGCCGCCTGCCAGTCGGTATCGGCGCTCAGGTCCGCAACGGTGACCGCGTCTATGCCTGCCAGAGGCGATTGGCTGCTGGGGCGCAAGGCGGCGCGGGGCGTAAGGCCTTCGACCGTCGCCAGGCGCTGGCACAGGGCGCTGCCGACAAAGCCCGAGGCCCCAGTGATCAATAACGTGCGTCGTTCCATGAAATCCGTTCTCGGTTCACACCGGCAAGGCCGGCATGCGGCGATCTTCGCGCCCGTTGTGCCTGACTGACCGGGCTACAACAGGCTGCGATACAGCTCGGCGTAGGCATTGGCCATGGCCGATGCGGTAAAGACGTTCTCGAAGCGTTGCTGGGCGGCGGCACCCATGGCCTGGGCCTGGGCCGGGTCGTCCCACAGCTGCTGCATGGCCTGGGCCAGCGCCGGTGCATCGCGCGGCGGTACCACCAGCCCGGTCTGGTCGGCCAGGTTGATGAAGGTGGTGCCGGAGCCCATTTCGCAGGAGATCAGCGGCTTGCCGTACATGGCCGCTTCCAGCAGCGAGATGCCAAAGGACTCCGAACGCAGGTGCGACGGGAAGGTAAAGGCATAGCACAGTTCCAGCAGCGCCACCTTGTCTTCGTCCGGCAAGCCACCCAGGAACTGCACCTGGCTCAGGCCCGCGTCGCTGGCCTGCTGGCGCAGCTGCTGCTCCAGGAAGCCGCCGCCCATGATGACCACGGGCAAGCCGCTGATACGCGCGGCCTCCAGCAGGTAGTCCAGCCCCTTGTAATAACGCAGCGCCCCGACGAACAGGAAGAACCGTTCGCCCAACCGTTGCCGCCAGTACGCCAGCTTTTCGGCACTGGCTTTGGGGTACGTGGACCGGTCCAGACCATAGGGGATGATCGACACCTTGTCCTTGAACTGGGTCAATACCGGGCTGTGCGCCGCATAGTTGGGTGAAGACGCCACAATGTGGTCGACGCTGGAAAAAAAGCGGTTCATCAGCGGCTGGTACAGCTTGAGCAGCCACTTCTGCTTGACGATGTCGGAGTGGTAGCTGACCACGGTCGGCTTGTTCAGCCGGGTGGCGAAGTGCACCAGGTCCATGTACGGCCAAGGGAAGTGGAAATGCACGATATCGGCCTTGCGGGCCAGTTCGGCAAAGTCCTTGAAGGCCGACAACGAAAAGCCGGTGGAGGCGACATGCAGGTCCAGCTTGGCACGGTGCGTGAGGTGGTTGGCCACCGGCTCGTTGCGGGCAGCGCCACGTGAGCTCAGGTACAGCACCTCGGGCTCGATACCGTGGGCCTGGGTGCCTTCGGCGATCTGGAAGATCACCTGCTCGATACCGCCCATGGAATCGGGGTAGTAGGTTTTGAAAAAATGCAGAACCTTGATCATCGTTGCTTGACCGCTTGATACACCTCAAGGGTGCCTTGGGCACACCGTTCCCACGAGAAACCACCGGCATGTTGCAAGCCCTGGGCAATGGCCGTGGCGCGCCAAGCTTCGTCTTCCAGGCCCCGTTGCAGCAGTGCGGTCAAGCCTTCCACGTCATCGGGCGCGCACATGAGCGCTGCATGGCCTGCGACCTCAGGCAGCGAAGAGCTGTTGGAGCACACCACCGGCACGCCGGAGCTCATGGCTTCGAGCACGGGCAGGCCAAAGCCTTCGTAGTGGGACGGGAAGGTGAACAGCCGAGCGCCGGCGAACAGCAACGGCAAGTCTTCGCTGGGGGCGAAGCCCAGGTAGCGGGCCCAGCCCTGCTGCTGCGCCTGGGCGATGCGGGCGTGGATGGCCTCGCTGCGCCAGCCTTGGTAGCCGGTGAGGATCAGCGGCCAGCGTTGGCGCAGGGCAAGCGGTAGGCGGCCATAAGCGTCGAGCAGGTTTTCGATGTTCTTGCGCGGCTCGATGGTGCCCACGAACAGGCTGTAGCCACCAGGTTCGAGACCATGACGCGCCAGCGTCTGTGTGAGCGCCTGCGGGCTACGGGGATGGAACTGCGGCGAGCTGGCCAGGGGAACCGCATGAATGCGCTCAAGCGGCCAGTTGAAGTAATCGGCCAGCTCCTGGCGAATGTAATGGGACACCGTGATCAGCGCATCGGCCCGCTCAAGCGTCAGCAGGAGCTCTTTTTGCAAGTACCGGGCGATCTGCGGGGTATGGCAATGGGCCCAGGTGAAAGGCGACAAGTCGTGGAACGTGGCGACGCTGCGGCCTGCGAAGGGCGGCAGGTAAAAATTGGTGCTGTGGTAGATGAAGTCATCATGCCCACGCAATGCGCGCTTACGCAGAAACGGCATCAGCCGCCGGTAGGCTTCGACGGCCAAGGCGTTTTTCTGGACGAAACGCTTGAGCCCATGCACGGCATCGGACTGGTCTGCTGGCTTGAGAAGCGCTGGCACGAAGCTGCGCCCGGCAAACAGCCGCAGGTCGTCGATGTCATCGCACTGTTGCAGCCGCGAGGCCAGCTCGTAGGTGTAACGCCCGATACCGGTCAGCGGGAAGCGAACCGACTCGACGGAAAGAATGACCTTCATTGACCGGCGAGCATCCAACCCAGCGTTTCGTCCAGATCGGGTGTTTTCCAACCCGGCACCAGCGCCCGCAGGCGGGCGTTGTCGCCGCACAAGGTCTTGACCTCGTTGGCGCGCACGAACGCAGGGTTTACCTGCACGTCAAGCGTGTGCCCGGTGATGGCCGAGCACTTGGCGATGACTTCGCGCAGCGAATGGGTGATGCCGGAACTCACGTTCACGGTCTGGCCCACTGCCCGCGCCTCGATCAGGCCACGGTAGGCACGCACCACGGCGCGCACGTCGCTGAAGTCACGCCACACATCCAGGTTGCCCAGCTCGATGGCTGGGGCCTTGCGCTGGAAGTGCGAAACGATCTTGGGCAGCAGGAAGTTCTCGGCCTGCCCAACACCTGTGTAGTTGAACGGACGCGTGATGACGATCGGCAGCCGGTCGCACCACAGCTTTGCCATGTACTCCATCGCCAGCTTGCTGACAGCGTAGTCGTTGGCAGGTGCAGGCGGGGTGTGCTCGTCCAGCATCCCTTCGGAAACATTGCCGTAGACATTGGCACTGCTGGCAATGAGTACGCACTCTGGCGTTTTGCCGCAGGCCGCAATGGCTTCGAGCAGGTTGCGCGTGCCGATCAGGTTGACCTGATAGAAGGCATCGGCAGCGCCGTGCCCGACAAACGCAATGGCAGCCAGATGCACGATCACATCCGGCTGCAGTTCGGCCAGCAACGCACGCAGGCCCGGCCCATCGGCCAGATCGACCTGGTGGTAATCGGGCGCCGTCGAAGGCTGGCTCCCGGTACCGATCACTTCATAACCATTGGCCCGCAATTCGGCCGCCATGTAGCGACCTGTGAAGCCATTGATCCCGGTGACGAGTGCGCGTTTGCTGGCCATTTGCATCAGAACGAGAACCCTTTTTCGTTACGACGCAGGTCGGCTTCGACCATCATGCGGCACAGCTCTTCAAGGCTGGTTTTAGGCTCCCAGCCCAGTACCTGCTTGGCTTTGGCCGGGTTGCCGATGAGCAGCTCGACTTCGGCTGGGCGGTAGAATTTCGGGTTGATGACGACCAGCACCTTGCCGGTTGCAGCGCAGGTGCCCTGCTCGGCTTCGTCCTTGCCGCTCCAGTTGATTTCGATACCAGCGGCCTTGAAGGCCATGGTGACGAAGTCACGCACGGTTTCGGTGCGGTTGGTGGCCAGTACGAAGGTGTCTGGCTCGTCAGCCTGCAGCATGCGCCACATGCCTTCGACGTATTCCTTGGCAAAGCCCCAGTCGCGCTTGGCGTCGAGGTTGCCCAGTTCCAGCTTGTCCAGCAGGCCCAGTTTGATCTTGGCGACCGAGTCGGTGATCTTGCGGGTCACGAACTCACGGCCGCGCAGGGGCGACTCGTGGTTGAACAGGATGCCGCTGGTGGCGAAGAGGTTGTACGACTCGCGGTAGTTGATGGTCATCCAGTGGGCGTACAGCTTGGCCACACCGTAGGGGCTACGCGGGTAGAACGGGGTGGTTTCGACCTGCGGGATTTCCTGCACCTTGCCGAACATTTCGGAGGTGGAGGCCTGGTAGAAGCGTACCTTCGGGTTGACGATACGGATGGCTTCGAGCAGGTTGACAGCGCCCAGGCCGGTGATTTCGGCGGTGGTCAGGGGTTGCTCGAAGGACACACCCACGAAGCTTTGTGCGGCGAGGTTGTACACCTCGGTGGCTTCGGTGGTTTGCAGCAGGCGGATGCTGGCCGACAGGTCGGTGAGGTCGTACTCGACCAGGTGCAGGTTAGGGTTGGTGTGGATGCCCAACTCCTCGATACGCCAGAAGTTAACCGAGCTGGTACGACGGTAGGTGCCGTAGACCGTATAGCCCTTTTCCAGCAGCAGTTCCGCCAGGTAGGCGCCGTCTTGACCAGTGATCCCAGTAACGATTGCTTTCATGCGACTTAACCAACTCCGATAGTGCCGTGCGGGCATGTGTGATTATTGGGGCTTGACGCGGCAGCTCCGAGCCGCGCGTACTCGCTTGCATGCGGCAGTATACATAGGTCGGTGGGAGTACTCGACTCACAAAGTACTGGCGCGGCGCCAGCTGCTGGTCAGGCCTTATTGAAGGGGTTAGGAACCGGCGCGGGAGAATAAGTTCCAGGGGGGAGAATGGCCAGTGCTTGGGGTGTAGGAATGGTCTGAATTTGGGTGGGTTCTAAAGGCTGGTCGTGTGGGAGCGGCCTTGCGCCGCGATGGGCCGCAAAGCGGCCCCAGGATTGCAGCTTCGCAGCGGATATCCCGGGGGCCGCTGCGCGGCCCATCGCGGCACGAGGCCGCTCCCACAGGGGGGCCGCGTAGGCGGAACGCCAGGAGGCGTGTGCCGAGCGATCTCTTTAACAGCCTAGGCTACCGCCCAAGCCCATCCCACCCGTCCAATCAGCGGCGCGCATCCAGCCGCGCCACGTCACCGCCCGGCAGGGTCGGCTCTGGCACAGGGCTCAACCACACATTGACGTTGTCCACGCTGTCCTGGTTGAGCTGACCCGCCCAACGATTGAGCAGGAACAGATTGGTGATGAAGTCATATTGCGTCTTGAGCAAATCACGACGCGCCTTGAACTCGTTCTGCACGCTGGTGAGCACATCCACCGCGTTGACCACCCCGTAACTGAACGCCTTCTGCGCCGCCACGCTGGACTGCTGGGCCGAGGACAGGGCGTTGCGGTTGGCGCGGATCTTGTCCACCGCCGCCTGGGCCGTGAGGAAGGCCGTGGTGGTTTCCTTCACCACCTGGCGGCGAATGCCTTCGAGCTGTTCTTCGGCCGCCAACTGCTCGTCATACAAGCCACGCACACGGGCCGAGGTGGAGCCACCGCTGTAGATCGGGATCTTCACCCCAAGGCTTGCCACATAGCTGTCGCTGCGCGGCGCCTGGGTGTTGTCGTAACCCTGGTCACTCTGCTGGGCGCTCAGGCTCAGGGACAGCTGCGGATAGTGCTCACCCTTGCCTTCACGCACGGCCGCCATGGCCGCCTCGGCACCGCTGCGCGAGGCCTTGAGCTGCGGGTTGGTTTCCACGGCCTGGGTCAACCACTCCTGCAAAGGGCGGGTGGGCGCCTGCAGCGCCACATCGTTACGCACCCGGCTCAGCGGTTCGGTGATGGGCCGACCGACGATCTCGGCCAGCGCTTCACGGCTGACCTGCACCTGGTTGCGGGCTTCCACCTCCTGGGCGGCCAGGAAGTCGACGCGCGCCTGCATGTCCAGCTTGTCGGTGATCTTGGCCATCTGCCGGTCGAACATGCTGGTGACACGGTCCAGGTTTTTCTGGGTGGCGCGACGCTCGGCCTGCACCAGCGCCAGCTCGTCGTCGGCGGCCAAGGCTACGAAGTAGCGCTTGGCCAGATCGACCGTGGCCTCGGCCAGGGTATCTTCGGCCTGCTGGCCCTTCTGGTCCTTGACGCTCTTGGACTTCTGGTACCGCTCCCAGGCCGGCTTGTTGTACAGGTACTGGGTCAGGCTCAACGAATAGCTTTCGTTGTTATAGATGTCGCGGTCGATCTCGTTCTTGCGCAGCACGCGGCTGGTGTTGGCGTTGGCCGACACCTGCGGCAGCAGGCCGCCCAAGGCTTCGCGCTGCTGGGCTTCGGCCGAGCGCGCGCGGGCATAGGCGGCCAGCACCCGAGGATCTTCCAGCCTGGCCTCACGGTACAGGCCGGCCAGGTCCAGCGTGTAGGTTGACGCCGACACCGCCTTGGGCACGTCAGCTGGCGCGCCCTTCCCTTCCACGGCCACCGCCTGGCAGGCGACCATGCACATCAGCATTCCAGGTAGCAAACGCAGCACAATCATTCCTCGATCAGCGATTCGGCGAACATGTTGCGGGCCGGTTTGAGCAGGTACTGCAGCATGGTGCGGTCGCCGGCGTTGATCAGCACTTCAGCGGGCATGCCGGGGTGCAGCTTGCGACTGCCGAGCTTCTTCATGCCATCTTCGGTCACCTGCACACGCACCAGGTAGTAAGTGTCGCCGCTGCGCTCGTCGGTCAGGCTGTCCGCCGAAATGCGCACCAGCTTGCCCTCGATGACCGGCGTGGTGGCCTGGTTGAAGGCGGTGAAACGAATGTCTGCGGTTTTACCCAACTCCAGACGGTCGATGTCCCGCGTGGCCACCTTGGCCTCCACCACCAGTTCCGACTGCGCAGGCACGATATCCAGAATCGGCGTAGCCGCGCTGATCACACCGCCGATGGTGTGCACCTTCATGTCCAGCACCATGCCGCTTTCAGGTGCGCGTATCACCACACGCGACAGGCGGTCACGCAGGGCTGCTTCTTTTTCCTGAAGGTCGAAGACCTGGGCCTGAACGTCAGAAAGCTCGTTAGCCACGTCGGAATCGAATTTCTTCTTCAACTGCACGATCTGCAATTCGGTTTCACCAATCTGCAGATTGGTCTTGGTGATGTTGGACCGATGGTCCGCCACTTCGGTCTTGAGCATGTCCAGCTTGCGCTCCTGCTCGAGCAGGCGCTGATTGTCCACGAAGCCTTCGGCCAGCAACTCCTTGAGCTGCTTGATTTCACCGGTGTACGACTTCTCCAGCCCGCTCTTGGTCCCGATCATGTCGTTCAAACCAGCGATCTGCTGTTTCATCTGCTGGATGCGCTCGCGGTTGACCGAGATCTCACCCTGCAACGAGTTGCGCCGTGCGTTGAACACCTGCAACTCACCCGCCATGGCCTCTTGAGCACGGACCGAGTCGGTGCCATCCATTTTGACCGGCGGGATTTCGTTCAGGCCGTCGCGTTCCGCCCGCAGGCGTGCTTCTTTATAACGCGCCACGATCAGCTGGTTGCGGGTGGACTCGTATTCGGCGCTGAGCTGGGACTCGTCCAGCACGATAAGCGGGTCGCCCTTCTTGACCAGGTCGCCGTCACGGGCCAGCAGTTCCTTGACGATGCCGCCCTCAAGGTGCTGCACGGTCTTGCGGTAGTTCTGCACGGTGACCACACCGGAACCATGCACAGCGTTGCTGAGTGGCGCGAAGGCCGCCCAGCTGCCGAAAATACCGAATGTAACGAAGACGATGGTCAGGCCGATGCGGCGAATGCCGCGATCGGACGTGGGCATGTCGTCGAAATTGTGATCGAAGGTAGTGATCGCTTTACTGCTCATCTAGAAATCCTTTCACACGCCGGTGCTGGTGGTAGTGGCAGGCGCGGCAGCGGGGGCTGCGGGCGGCGCGGCATTGGGTGCAGCGGGCGGGGTGGCCGGTGGCGTGGCATTGGGTGCAGCAGGCGGCGCGGCCGGGGGCTGGCCAGGCGCGGGCTGAGCGACCCGCTGCTGGCCTTTAGCCTGTTGCGCTGCCAGCTCGGCGATCACGCGGTCGCGCTCGCCGTACAGCGAAATGGTACCGCCCGACATGACCAGAATACGGTCCAGGCGGGTGAGGATGTTGGGGCGGTGCGAGACGATGAAGACCGTAGCACCGGTTGCCTTGAGCTTTTGCAGGGCCACGCCCAAGGCGCGTTCACCCACGTCGTCTAGGTTGGAGTTAGGTTCGTCGAGCACCACCAGGCGCGGGTTGCCATAAATGGCACGGGCCAGACCAATACGCTGACGCTGACCGCCGGACAGGTTGACGCCGTCGCTGCCGATTACCGTGTCGTAGCCATCGGGCAGCATGAGGATCATCTCGTGAACGCCGGCCATCTGGGCCGCTTCCACTACCTTTTCCGGGTCGATTTTGTCGAAGCGGGCGATGTTCTCGCTGATGCTGCCTTCGAACAGCTCGATGTCTTGCGGCAGGTAGCCGACGTATGGGCCAAGGGCCTGCTTGTCCCAGCTGGCGATATCAGCGCCATCGAGGCGGACCACGCCGTGCTGTGGGGGCCAGATGCCCATCAGGGCACGCACCAGTGTGGATTTACCGGCGGCACTTGGGCCGACGATGCCGACAATGGAACCGGCCGGGGCCACGAAGCTGATGCTGCGGATGACCGGGGCCTTGGCGCCAGGTGGGGCGACGATCAGGTTTTCAACCTGGATATGGCCTTCTGGGGCTGGAAGCGGCATGCGCTCTGGTTCGTTTTTAAGGTCGTCCATGACTTTGCTGAGGCGATCGTATTGGACTTTGGCGGCGACGAAGCCTTTCCAGCTGCCGATCATCTGGTCGATAGGGGACAGCGCGCGGCCCAGCAGCAAGGAACCTGCCATCAGAAGGCCGGGGTTGATTTCGTGCGTCACTACAAGATACGCACCAATGGCCAGCATGATGGACTGCGACCAGATACGGAATGTTTTGGAGGTAGAGCTGATCACGCCGCCTTTATCACTCGCATTGGACTGAAGCAGCATGATGTTGCGCTGACGCTTGGCCCACCGGTTCATCAGGGTATCAAGCATCCCCATCGACTCGATGACCTCGGCATTACGCAGGGTACGGTTGGTCACCACGTTAGAAGCGACGTTCTCCTTGTTGGCCTCAGCCAACGCACCGCCAGTAGACCGATGATTGACGACCGCCAACACGGTCAACACCGCGCCGCAGAACAGCGTCATCCAGCCGAACCATGGGTGGAACAGGAACATCACGATGGTGTAGATGGGGAACCACGGGGCATCGAAAAATGCGAAAAGCCCTGGCCCTGTAAAGAACTGGCGCAGCGAGGTGAGGTCGTTAAGGGACTGCGCCGTAGCATCGGAGCCGCCGCTATTCAGGGCGCGCTTGAAGCTTGCCCGGTACACATCGCGGCTGAGCATGACATCCAGGCGGTTACTGATACGCACCATGATGCGCGAACGTACCCACTCCAGGGCACCCATGGTCGCGATCAACACAGTCATGATCAACGTGAGCATGAGCAAAGTGGAGGTGCTGCTGGAGGGCACCACGCGACCCGATACCTGGATCATGAAGAACGTGGGCACCAGCATCAGTGCGTTGACGAAGAAACTAAAGAAGCCTACCGAAAGGAAGCTGCTTTTGCAGGCTCTAAGGGCGGCTTGCAGAGTGTTTTCGGATTGATAACTCATGGTGTCCGTACTGAGGAGTGGCGAAAGCGGCGGGCAGTGTAACACCCACCAAAGAAGGCAGCGTGTCAGATTGCTCCTTGAGCCGCTTTGTTCAGCGACGAACAGTAGAATTTCATGAAATGTTTGAGCAGAACGGAAACAGGCAGTTGCTCAAGCGGTCAGAGTGACCAACGGCTAGAGACCTTGAAATCGACGAAAACTACACGCCAGAAAACCATCAAAAGTAATCATGTGCGCACGTCAATATCGTAATTCTTTGATTTCAGACGAATTTTTCGAATGCTGGAACGTCCTACCCTGCTACTCAGTTATGAACAAAAAGCGGCGAAAGATCGTCCCGCTTATAGCTAAGTTCCCCACTGATATGAATTTTTTTTTAGATTTCTTGGTTGACATCTTCCCCCTCCGGCGGCATCTTCGCCACTCGCAAGGAGCCTTCAATGGCAGTTCAGTGTATGCACGGGTTTGAGCACGTTAGCTACCAGTGTTATTGCTTAAAAGGAGCTTAACAACGCCATGTCTATGCCTTCGCAAACCCTGGACGGCCTGAAAATCAGCTCCCGGGTCACCCTGCTCGAACCGGGCATGTATATCTTCAGGTACGCCTCCCAGCCCCCGGCAGACAAACCCGTCTGCATCGCGTTGCAACAAGCGCCGCTAGGTAAAGGCTCCATCGATTTCTTCCCCGCCGAGGGCGTCAGCAAAAACATGCTGACCAAGCTCGGGGACACCATCGTCGCCAGGGTCAAAGGCGGTGTCACCACCGTGCTGATCACTGAGTACCACATGTTCGACGAAGTGATCGAGCCTGTGGATTTGCGTATTGATCGCATCGACACCTCCCCCGCCATCATGCGTACCTTCGCAGTCGTGGCGAGCACCGACCCTTCGCAAGCCATCGCCGCCAGCACCAAGCCGCTGCCGATTACCTTAACCGCCCACCTGAGCCAAAGCGGCGAAGTCGTGTCCGGTGAAGGCTGGGTTGGCGAGCCGGGCGCCGATGAATTTATCGATTCTTTCGCCATCGACTGGGCCGAGAAGCCTGTCGGTGTCGACCTTCTTTATACCTGCATGGTGGCCGGCTCCGGCCCATGCCGCAATGTCTCGACAGGCACCACAGTCGGTGCCCGTGGCCAGGGGCTGCCGCTGATCTGTGTTGGTTTCAGCCTGGTAGGCCCACTGCGCAAGCATTACGAATTAACCGGCCTTGTTGTTTTCAAAAATACGGAACCACAACGCCTGGTCGCGAATCAGATGATGCACGGCCCCACCGGCAACGAGCCGCTGGTGGCCTTGCACCTCGCCCTAACACCCGTAACGAAGATGAACGCTGCCCGCCTTAAGTCTCCGTGGGAAAACTCTGCGTCCGAGCAGAATACTATTGCAGCGGGCCACATGGCCTGAAGTAACAGGAATACATCATGCAATACGATAGCCCTCAGTCGAGCAGCGCTCTGCAAGACACCCTGAATGCCGATAGCGCCAACCTGTCCGAAAACACCATCGCTGCCATCAGCAGCCTGCTGAACCTGGACTCCGTTGAAAACGTCAACATCGCTGGCATCGAAGGCAACGTTGTTCAGCTGCCAACTTCTGGCCAAGCTGACATCGTTCTCGGCGAAGTCGAAGGCGCCCAAGGCGACCAAGTGGTTGTCGACCTGGCTGCTGCCGAAGCCGCTGGCGTTAGCGCCTACGTGCTGCAGAGCGATGCCAACCTGGTTGTTGACCTGCAAGGTCAAGCAGCTGCTGGCGACGTTCAACTGTTCGCTGCTGCCCTGGCTCCAGCCGTTGATACCTCGGCCATCGAGCTGGTAGTTGCAACTGGCAACGGTGACGACGTCATCACTGTCAAAGGCGACCAGAACACCCTGATCGACGCTGGCGACGGCAACGACACCATCGTGACCGGCAACGGCAACAATACCGTTATCGCTGGCCTGGGTAACAACAACGTGACCACCGGTTCGGGCGATGACACCATCATCCTGAGCGGCAGCGACCACGCTGACATCGTCAACGCTGGCGCTGGCTTCGACATCGTTCAGCTGGACGGTTCGCGCGACGACTACACCTTCACCGTCGGCAACAACTTCAACGTCAACCTGACCGGCAACCAAACTGCCGCCATCACTGACGCTGAGTTCCTGACCTTCGTTAACGGTGACACCACCGAAACTGTGGCCCTGGCTCACAGCGACGAAGAAGCAGCTGCCCTGCGCCTGTACCAAGGCATCCTGGGTCGTGACGCTGATGCATCCGGCGCCAAAGACTTCACCGCCCTGGTAAGCGAAGGCACTTCGCTGACCGACATCGCCAACCAGTTCCTGAACTCGGCTGAGTTCGCTGGCGCTGCTTCGGCCCAAGACATCAACGAGCTGTACCAGGCTATCCTGGGCCGCGCCGCTGATGAAGAAGGCTCGACTGCATGGCAAGCCGTGCTGGCCAACGGTGGCAACCTGAACGACGTAGCTGCTGGTATCGCTCTGTCGAACGAAGCCATCCAGCTGGATCAGTCGAACGGTGACTTCGTCCGCGAACTGTACGAAAACGTACTGGGCCGCGAAGTTGAGCAAGAAGGCCTGGACGCTTGGGTATCCCAGCTGTTCAACGGCACCAGCCGCGCCGAAGTGGCCGCTGGCATCGTTGGCTCGGCTGAAGCTGCTCAGAAGTCCAACAGCGACTTCATCGACTCCCTGTACCAGTCCGCACTGGGCCGCGAAGCCGATGCAACTGGCAAAGCTGCTTGGGAAGCTGTCCTGGACAACGGCGGCACTCACGCCGACGTGGCCCTGGGCATCGTTGGTTCCAACGAAGCCATCGCAAACATCGACAACGTCGTTGTACTGCACGGCCAAGTGTAACTAGCCCTGTCGTAGCGAAACGTACTCCCGGCCGCAAGGCTGGGCGTATGCCAAAGGGGGCGGCTCTCGAGTCGCCCTTCTTTTTATTTTTTGCAGCCAAGCCAAGCTTATGTCCAGACAACTCGACCATGGGCGAGAAACGCTCATGGACATCTTCCACCGCCACCGTCAAGCCAACGAGCACGACGCGGCGGCAACTGCACTCGAACGTGCGTTGCAGATCCCCGAGTACCGGGCCGAAGCACTCGTATGGAAAGGCATCGCGGCCCTGCCGCAGACGCCCAAGCTGGCTTTTTTATTTTTTGCCGAGGCCGCCAAGGCCCTGCCCGACCGGGCAGATATCCACGCCCTGGTTGGGCGTAGCTTGCTGGCGCAAGACCAACCCTCATTGGCCACGCGCTACCTGACCAACGCCTGGAAACTTCAGCCCAATGACCTTGGCCTGCGCCTGACCCTCTGGGAGGCCCGCAGCCTTTCGGAAACACCTGCGGACGTGCGCCGGATGATTCTGGCCCACCTGCCCGATATCCATACAGGCAAAGAGCTGGCGGTTGTGCTGAAGCTGCTTGCCGCACAAAGCGATGCTCCCAGTACTGTCGGGGTTGTGCGTTATCTGCCTGATCAGAAGGAAATCCAGGGGTGGGCAGTCGATTTGCAGAACCTGCAAGTGCCCGCTTCTATTCAAATCGAAGCCAATGGCGGGCGCATCAACGCGACCGCAAGTGTCAGCCATCCGCTGCTCAGCGCAGCAGGCTTGCCAGCAAGCCATGGCGGGTTACGGGTAAGCGTGCCCAACCCGACGCCTGCGGTTACGCTGCAATTCGCCAATGGCACGCCACTGCTCGGCAGCCCAGTTTACGCCATGCCAGTCTTCGTCCCCCCCGCCAGTGCGGGGGGTGGCAAAAACAACCCGGTGGATGTGCTGATCCCGGTCTATAACGGCCTCGAAGAAACACTGGAGTGCATCAACAGCGCGCTGGACGCCCGCAAATTGAACCGCACTGCACATCGCCTCGTGGTCATCGAAGACAAGACGCCCGTCCCAGCGCTGGCCAAAGCACTTAAAGTGCTGGCTGCCAAAGGCAAGATCACGCTGATACAAAACTCGGTAAATCTTGGGTTCATCCGCACGATGAACCGCGCCATGGCCCTGAGCCCGAACAAGGACGTGGTGTGGCTAAATGCCGATACCCGCGTGCACGGTGCCTGGCTGGATCGCTTGCGTGAAGTGGCCTATAGCGACGAACGCATTGCATCGGTGACGCCGTTCACCAACAACGGCGAGTTGATGAGCTTCCCACGCAGCCAGATTTGCCACGACATGCCCAGCGCCAAGGCGCAAGCCGAACTGGATGAATTGGCCCGCCAAGTCGCCAGCCCGCCGGTGGAAATCGAGACGGGCTGCGGCTTTTGCCTGTACATCAAGCGGGCGGCACTCGATGAGGTGGGCTACCTCGATGAGGTGCACCTGGCCCGCGGTTATGGTGAAGAAACCGATTGGTGCCTGCGCGCCCGCAGCCACGGTTGGCGTCATATGGGCGCGCCCAATGTGTTTGTGGCGCACCAGGGCGGCATTTCGTTCGGGGCCGAGAAGGTACTGCGTGTGGCGATGAACAACGCCACATTGCGCAAACGCTACCCCGACGCATCGGCGCGCTATAAAGCATTTTGCCTACGTGACCCCATCAAACCTGCACGCCAGGCCCTGCAGCAGGCTCGCTTTGAGCATTTGGCGCGTAAGCCGGCAAGTCAGCGGAATGCATGCTGGCAACCGGGGACTGACCATACGCTCCGCATTCACGATGGCTCCATGACAGAAGCGGACTTCAGCTTGAGTTATCACCAGAGCAGCCACAGCACCTGGGTGCTGTTGACCGCTCCATTGAGCCCTCTACCGCTGAATCTTGAATTCGAGTTGCCGAATGATTTCACCCGCTTGGTCGAATGCCTGCGCACTCTACCATTGCAGTCAATCGCGTATGAGCAGTTGGCGCGGTGCCCGGTGGGCTTATGTGATCTGCCGGCAATGTTGGACATTCCGTATAGCATCCAATGCCGTGATGACCGCTTGCTCGATCAACAGGGTGATTACGACTGGCAAAGGTTTGCCCGTGAGGCTGCAAACGTCTTGTTACCGTGGCCGGCGCTAAAGCCCATCTATAGTGATGCATTGCCAGACACCAAGCTAATGGTCGAAGCAACCCCGGTTGATAAAGAGGCTCCTAAGTATGCGCCGCAGTCGCTGATGATCGGTGACAGCTTGCGCGATCAGGGAACTGCCATTGCCTGGCTGGATGCCGCTCGTCACATAAGCCAGGCCGGGCTATCCATCCGTTTGCTTGCGCACACCGATAGCCCTTGGCTGAATCAGCTGCAGGCCACGGGTAGTGTCAGGCTTTTACCCGAAGTGGAAGGCTTCGGACTGGCAGAGCGTGCCCAAGCCGCTGGCTGTGACGGTGTGCTGAGCCTGACCGAGAACCCTGGCAGTGGCAGGATGGCGCTTGGCTTGGCGACCCAATTGTGCGTACCACTGTTTGCCCGCCCTACCCAGCTGAGAAGCGAAAAGGGGGCGATTGACCTTAACAATTTGCCTTTAACCTTGAGCCAGGCCCAATGACCGAACACGTTATGGAACAACCGCAGACGGAAGTGTCCGCCATTCAACCTCACTTCAGCGGGGCCATACTCGGTCTTCAAGGCGATGTATTGCACGGCTGGGCAATGGATACCACACAGCAAGAACACCGTCCGGTCGTGGAGGTGTTCATTGATGGGGCAAGCGTGGCACTTGTGCGGGCTGACCAATACGAGCCGAATGCGCCAGCAGGCGACCAGTTTCACGGTTTTGCGGTGCAACTTCGTCAACGCTGGCTTGATGAGGCAAGGTTGATTACCGCTCAGATTGCTAATCAACCATATGTGTTGGAAGGGCAACTATTGCTGCCGGTAAAGCCTAACGAGGATAGCGCAGGAATCGCGTCTCAAGTATGGCATGCTGGTGGCCTGCGTATTAGCGGTTGGTGTTGGGACCCAAAAGCTCCAGACCGTCATGTTGAAGTGATGGTGCGGAAAGGTGATCAGTTGGTCGGTCGAGCCTTATGCAATGAGCATAGCCATGCCTTGGCCTACCGAGCGACAAGCAACCATGGATTTGCAATCAATCTGCCATGGGAACTGGCCGACGGTAAGGTGCATGAGCTAAAAATTGTAAATGATCTAGGCCAGCAACTAGCGGGGAGTCCGATCCGCTTGTGTTGTTGGCCGGAGGGTATCGAAGGACTGATTAAGCAGTTAAATATGGCGCAGGACGCAGCGACACTGAAGCTGCTCAAGGCTGTCGCTAGAGAACAAAGCATACGCTTGCCCAAGAGTGCTGGTTGGGAGAGTTACCCCCAATGGTTTGAAGCTTTCCAGGCCCTTGATGGACAAGATCTCCCTCAAATTCTAGGTAAGCCAGGTGTGCTGATAATCAGCGAAGGCGACATTGCGTTAGAAAAACGCACCCTGGAGAGTATTAGAGTAAGCAGTGAAATACCGCTCGAGATCGCTTATTCGCAATCCAAAGAAATAGTTCCAGCTATTCAGACACTTATCTCGTCCGGCTGTGACAAAATAATTCCTATACATGCTGGAGATCGTCTAGCTTCTTTTGCGCTTGCTCATCTCTGTGCATTACTCGACGACGAAAGCGCTTGGGGTTTTTCGGACTGTGATCGGGACGGTCCGGACGGCGGACGAAGTCTACCTTGGCTGAAACCGGTATGGGATATCGACTTGTTCATTGGTGCTGACATCTTTACACCTGGCGCGATATTTAGCGACTGCATCATTACCGAAGCTCTCAATTTGCTAAGTAAGTCAAACGAGAAAAATTTAATTGGGTGGGACGAGTTAGTTGCTGGTATAGCTCTCGCAACTGAGCGCAATGAGGCGAGTGTTGCTCATCTTCCTCGCGTGCTCTATCACCGCGCTTATGAAACCCCGGCCAGTCCAGAACAAGCAGCGCCAGAGACCGAGCGCATGAGAGCAATCGAGTGGTTGTGTGATGCGCTGCAATCTGGTGCCAAGGTCAGCCGATTACCTGATTACCCAGCATTACTTAGAGCCCACTGGCCGCTACCAAAGAAACTGCCGAGAGTGAGCTTGATCGTACCGACGCGCGATCAGTATAAGTTGTTGAATACATGTATTGAAGGTTTGCTGACCAAAACCGACTACCCAGACCTAGAAATTATCGTAGTGGATAATCAATCCAGCGACCCTGACACAATCGCATACCTGAAAAGCATCCAAGATCGCGGTGTTAAGGTACTGAGGCACGACTATCCATTCAATTATTCCACCATCAACAACAGGGCAGCGAGTATTGCCACAGGGAATGTAATTGGATTGATAAACAACGACATTGAGATCCTTGAGGACGGGTGGCTCAGGGAAATGGTCTCGCATTTGCAACGACCTAATGTCGGTGCCGTGGGAGCTAAGCTTCTCTGGCCTAATAGCATGGTACAGCACGGCGGTGTGGTCGTTGGTGTGAACGGATTGGCAGCACACATTGGTAATAACTTACAACAACACGACGCTGGTTATCTAGGAACAAATCAGCTTGTTCGTCGCCAGAGCGCTGTGACCGCTGCGTGTCTATTGGTAGACAAATTTTTATTTGATAAAGTGGGCGGCCTTGATGAACGAGCATTTCCAGTGGCTTTTAATGATGTAGATTTATGCATGCGAATTACGCATGAAAAGAAACACATTATCTGGACACCATTTAGTCAACTAATTCATGCTGAGTCGGCGAGCAGAGGTAAAGACGAGTCACCTGAAAAGATTGCTAGGGCGCAAAGAGAACAGCGATACTTCCTTGAAAGGTGGTGCTTGAACGGCTGGAGCGACCAACATTACCATGGAGGACTCAGCATCGATTACTTGAGCGGGCCTTATGGTGGTCTATCAATACCACCTAGACATGGACACGAAGTTCGAAAGCATAACGCCTTCCGATAAGCTTCAATAAAAGGCATTTCAGATGCAAACAACACATAATCTAGCGAAATCGAATATGCAAAAGAATATTTTGTATGTTTCTTGGACTTCAAGAAACGACCGCCCTTATTTTGACCCCTCTGTTAGATACCGGTGCTTTAATTTCGCCAATGAACTCATTAAGCGCGGGCACTCGGCAACCGTCATATCACAAGTCCGATTCCAGGAGATCTACAAAGAACTCCCCGCATATGACGCTTACGTGTTTCATCGACCATATCTAACCCAGGAACTGAGCGAGTTTCTACAGGAACACAACGAGCAAGAGCTGATCATCGCTGACTTTGATGACTTGATATTTGACGTACGCTACGCTGAGCAGACGCCTATGGTCCGAGTACGGGGTGGAGATAGCAAAGCCACGCGCTCTTATCTATCAAAGACTTATGACGCTGCGAGTTTATTCGATCGATTTACATTATCAACAGCCCCACTAAAAGAGCACACTAATGAGCTCTTTCCAAAGGCCGACGCGTTAGTTCTGAGCAACTCAATTGACCCAGGTTTTCTTGGTCTTTCCAGAATTGCACGGCGCACTAATCCGGTTACGCAGCGACCTTACGGCCTCGGTTACTTTTCAGGGACTGCGTCGCACGACAAAGACTTCGCGATGATCGCGCCGTTAATCGCTAAACGCATCATAGCTTCCGGCGAAAAAATATTACTGGTAGGCCCCCTCGAGATACCGGATTGCCTCAAGGCACTTGAAAATCAGGTAATTATTCATCCTCTTGTGTCGTTCCATGAACTTGCCAAGACAATGGCTAAGTGTGAAACAGTTCTAGCGCCGCTAGAAGACACAGTTTTCACCTTATCGAAAAGTGGACTAAAGTTTTTCGAAGCGGTTTTAGCAGGTTGCAACGTAATTGCAACGCCTATACCTGACATTGATAGATTCGATTCGTTGATGCTTAAGAAATGCCGGAGCATTGAAGAATGGGAAGATGCTTTGAATAGCTCGTTCGAGCTGGATGGAGATGAGCGTGAAGTTGAAATTACGCGAATTGAGAACCTGGTCGCTGTAAAAACACAAATAGACCACTGGCTTGAACATTTTATGGACATTCACAATGCGTAACATCCTTGTTTATATCGAGCCACACCCAATCCGCAATTACTTTGAAGAGTTTTATGACGTTGGACAAATTCTTTGCGATGGAATGCTGCAACTCGACAAAGGTCTAGGATATCAATTTCGTTACTTTTCAAATGACGCTATTGTAGATCGCTTGGTTACCGAGCGAGCAGCTCTTTCCTATCTTTCAATGCGATTCACGGCTGATGAAAACGAAACTCTTGAGAGCTTCTATAAACAATGGAATGAAGAAAGCATTCAAGACTGGCTTTCGTTAGTCAAAGGTACCGGCCCTATCTCGGACTTCTACGTTTCAGTGCTTAGCCGTATCCGAGAAGAATACGCATTTGATGCTATATTGCTTTGGTCTGATAACGGCGCGGTCAGACGTTTCGGGGAGATTAATGGCATCCCGGTGCTACATGCTGAATTCGGCCCTACGCGGTCGCCATTCCACAAAACAGTGTATTTCGATCCGCAAGGGACCAATGGTGCTGCTGCGGTGCTGAACGCACCTTTGGATGAATTGGTTCCCGCTATTTCGGTCCCTAGGGAAACGTGGGTCACGCGCGAAGGTAAAGTCTGGAACGACCAAAATAAGGTAGGCCTTATTGATGCTCCGCTCACGCTGGACAAAGGTCTCGTTGCTAAGGGTGTATTCTCCGGACCGTTTGTGTTTATTCCCCTGCAACTTCAAGACGATCTAAATACTCAGCTTTATTCGGAATTCAAAACACCAGAAGCCTTTTTACAGTACGTCATCCCCAAAGTTCTCGCCGCCGGTTTTAGAGTAGTAATCAAAGGCCATCCAGCCGCAGGCGGTCGCACATATAATCTAATCGCAGAAACCAAAGCCCTTAAATATGCTAAATCTTTAGGAGATGGCGTAACGATTATCCCCCGAGACACTCCTGCTCTTCAATCAATAAACGTAATTGCTCAAGCAGCAGCGGTTCTCACCATCAACAGTTCGGTAGGCTTTGAAGCGATACTTCTGGGAAAAAACTCAATTTTATTTGGCAATGCAGCATTCGACATTGGGGGAAAACTCCAGGCAACACCTGATGAATTTACTTCGCTTATCACGCAATCAGATAATGAACATTCAGATAAATTAGCCTCATTTTTGTGCAACCACTACTTACACCCCCTTGAGGCCGTAACGAATGGTAACGCCATTGCCACGGTTTTCGATTACATCTTTGAATCTCAAAGTCTATCGACCCATTCAAAAGAATTTTGGCAAGGTTGGATCAGTAAAATCCAGTTTGGTTATGACTGGCTTTCTGAATCATCACAAGAGAAGGAAGATCTCCGGTCCTATCGTTACGCCGGAAACTTGGTAGGTAACCGTCTTATATTTGAAAGCGGGTCCCGAACTCATTTTATTAAAAATGATCAATTAGTAGTTCAGGCCACTTATCAAAATACTAAGATATTTGCGAACTGCAAACATATCAATAACTCTTTCATTGGCTTTATAGAATCAACTGAAGATCCAGCTGATGATACCTCTAAATTTATCAAAATCTCAGGCTGGGCGTTAGATCTTAAAGGGTATCGCCCTCCAGTGCAGATTTTGTTCTGCTCTCAAAATCGCGTACTCTCAACGCATCGAATTCTGACAATTCGCCGAGATGTAGCAGACTTTTTAGGCAAGCGAGTGGCACCAAAATGTGGATTTACTTTCGAGATAGATAAAAAGCACATCGATAATAATGATTGTTATTTGATATTCCTTTCGACATCAAATTTCGCTTACCGTGCCCCATTGAAAGTGGGATCAATTACTTCACAGATCAATTAACCAACAGCCGCAGGGGTACATCAATGAGCCTGGAAAATTTAAAGCAACTGAATAGCATGAGTGGTGGGCATATTGACCCGGCAGCTACCCTTGCGGCTACCGCCGTTGTGGAATTCCCATGCTTTATTGGGAAGAACGGATCAGTAGGTCACAGATCGAGCATAGGTAAATACGCCTTCGTAAATGCTGACAGCATAGTCTATGCAAATGTGAAGATCGGTAGATACTGCGCTCTAGGTCGTTTTGTTGAAATCGGTCTAGCAAAGCATCCAGTCAATTTCCTAACAACCCATCACTTAGCTATCAGCTCAAGTCCTTTTCTAAAAGATGAGGATTTTTCCTCAGCTACCAAAGTTCCGTGGCAGGTGCACCCTGAGACTGTGATAGGGAATGACGTATGGATCGGAGCAAAAGCTTGCATAGCTAGCGGGTTAACGATCGGAGACGGAGCCATTGTAGCTGCCGGGGCAGTAGTTACAAAAGACGTTGCACCCTATAGTATAGTTGGTGGCAATCCCGCAAAAGTTATTAAATTCAGATTCAGCCCCGAGATCATTGATGAACTTCTGGATCTTAAATGGTGGGAATTACCTCTCAGCCTCACAAAAAACTTACCATTCAGTGACATTGATGAATGCATCAAAGCTCTTAAAGAAATTCGTACTAACAATGTGAATATGTCATAGATATGCCGTGCCACTTATTGACAACAGCTTTGGCCAGCCAGCGGCGTGCATCCAGGCCACGCACCTTAAAGCCATCATTCTGACCTCAGAATCTAGTATAGTATGGAAAAAATGAAAATTGGCTTCTTAATCAGAGGTAAAGGAGACACTGCGCATGCACTGTATACCAAAAAAGGTCAGCTATGCTTCGGTGTTGATTATACCAGTGATTCTGTGGTTACTGTATATGTAGAGCACGGCGTAGGTTTCATAACATCAAGCAAAAAAGTAATTGATATCGTCCGCATAATTCCAGCGGTCGGCGGCATTGCGATTTGCAGCATGCTTAACCGTAAGTTCCTATCCGCAAATCCATCGAAGTTTGAAAGAACAGATGGCGTAGCCTTCAATAGAGTCAAGATAGACAGCTGGGAAACATTCAAGATATCGCCTGTGGAAACCAATCCAAATTGGCTAGATAATTATTTCGATATCGTCAAAAATCAAAACACTATCCTTGGATTTGATTTAATCGAAGCAGGACATGAAATTGACATTCCCGTACTGACCTATTTACTCACTTGCCATCCCAAAAAAATTATCGACATAGAGCTGTCCAAACGCATAGCCAAACCTCGATTTCTGGAATGCTTGTTGACGATAGCTGGCGGAAACTATCTCATTACGCCCCTACTAAAAGATTTAACGCAACCGCGACGCGATAAAACACCTCTGAAGATCGGTATGGATAGGGACATTTACGGTCGAGTCCCTGACATAAAAAACCCTTGGCTTATCATCAATACTGCCATTAGAAAACATATAAAAAAAACTAAAAAGTGCTGCATAGTTGCAACTGCTCGAAACGAAGGGATTTATATTGTCGAGTGGGTGGCCTACCATCTTCTGCTTGGTTTCGATAAGATTTTTTTATACACCAATAACAATCAAGATGAGTCACTCGAGCTATTACGAGAGATGCATGACCTAGGCCTCATACAACTTATTGAAAGTGATGTCGGGCCTGGTGGTAATGCTCAAGTCAAAGCATACTCGCATGCATTGCTTGCTCTTCCTGAAGTAAGTAGCCACGAGTGGTGTGCGTTTATTGATGTTGATGAATTTATAACTTACGATCAAGACAAATTTTTGTCCCTATCCAATTATCTAGATTGGGTAGGTGGTACCGACGCAGATGTTATTGCTTTATCGTGGATACTTGCGGGAAATCCTGTTGCATCCAACGACTGGATTGATCGCCCAGTAACCTTGAGAAACCGTAAAGTATCTGCATTTCAAAGCAATCTGATTAAATGCATCGTTAAGCCCGAGTCAGCAGTTACTTCCGGCCCTCATTACCCCATATCTACAACTGGCTGCGAATTAGTCGCTGTGAACTCTGAAAGAGATAGATACGTCAGCGAACGTAGCGCTGCTCCCACAGACATCACAAAATGCAAATCCCCAAGCTTTGAAAATGCCTATTTATATCACTATGAACTGAAGTCCTTCCCTGAGTTAATCTGGAAGTACTCTAGAAATCGTGGCAACTACTCCGCAATCACCGAGGATATTTGCCTTAACGATCAGTTCTTAAGCCGAGTCGGACATTTCAGGAAATGCATCGAACGCCCCGACTCTACCGATATCAAACTAGCCATTAAGCCTGAAGCCCTCGTTTGTGAAATTAACGCGATCATGAACAGAGGTCGTCTTACTACATTATTGGAACGCGTGAGAGAGGCAACCCGTCAGCGCTATGACAAACTGCTGGCCCATTTACCGCATCACATAGAAAATAATGTCAACAAAGACAATCCATATGATATTTCAGCAGCGACTTGGATCAAAACAGAATTTATCAGCCCAGCGAAATAGCCTAATTATCTTAACGCACACATATAGCTGACTAATGGATAATAATCGATGATCTGTCAATGTTGCATTACGAAAGCTGGCGCCAAAGGGCAAGACCTTAATTTGGCGTTAGTAATTTTGCAAATTTACAGGTCGATCAAATTACATCCTGTGATCTGCTCCAAAGCATCTCAACCCCCCCGTCCATCTACATTGCGCGGCTTAAGGGCCCTATTTGGATTCAAAGGTAGGAAAACACTGTGAAAATATTAGTAACTGGTGGTGCAGGCTTCATCGGCTCGGCGGTCGTACGTCACATCATCCACAGCACCGATGACTCAGTCGTTAACGCCGACAAACTAACATACGCGGGAAATTTAGAGTCACTACAATCTGTAGATCAAAACCCCCGTTATGTCTTTGAACGAGTTGACATCTGCGATCGGGCAGAGATAGATCGAGTTTTTCGCGACCATCAACCAGATGCCGTAATGCATTTGGCCGCGGAGTCCCACGTGGATCGATCCATTTCTGGCCCTTCAGAATTCATCCAAACCAATATTATTGGTACCTACACTCTGTTAGAAGCTTCTCGGAGTTATTGGATGGCAATGGACGAGCATCGTAAAGCAGTATTTCGTTTCCACCACATCTCCACTGATGAAGTTTATGGCGACCTTGAAGGTCCGGAAGATTTGTTCACCGAAACAACACCTTACCAACCAAGCTCTCCATACTCTGCTAGTAAGGCCAGCTCTGATCATCTAGTACGTGCTTGGACGCGGACTTATGGTCTTCCGACAATCGTGACAAACTGTTCTAACAACTACGGGCCATTTCATTTCCCAGAAAAACTTATTCCACTTGTAATCTTGAACGCACTTGAAGGTAAACCTTTGCCAATCTACGGTAAGGGCGACCAGATCCGCGATTGGTTATATGTAGAAGATCACGCTCGAGCTCTTTACAAGGTAGTTACAGAGGGAAAAGTTGGCGAAACCTATAATATCGGCGGCCATAATGAAAAGCAGAACATCGAGGTTGTTCGCACAGTTTGCGCGCTGCTCGATGAACTGCGGCCTGATTCTACTTATCGCCCCCATGTTGAGCTATTGACTTACGTGCAAGACCGTCCAGGCCACGATTTGCGGTATGCGATTGACGCCAGCAAGATCCAGCGTGACCTTGGTTGGGTACCAGAAGAGACGTTTGAGTCGGGCATTCGCAAAACTGTTCTATGGTATCTGGAGAACCCTGAGTGGGTTGCGCACGTGAAAAGCGGCAGCTACCAACAGTGGATTGACAATAACTACGCTAAGCGCACCGGCCAAGCATGAAAATTCTTTTGTTGGGCAAAAATGGCCAAGTAGGTTGGGAGCTACAGCGAGCTCTCAGTTTGCTCGGCGAAGTTGTGGCTCTTGATCGCACTGTGGCTCAGACGCCTTACGGTGAGCTGAGAGGCGATTTGTCAGATCTGGAGGGGCTTCGGACTGCCATTCGCTCAGTGTCCCCTCATGTGATTGTGAACGCGGCAGCTTACACGGCTGTGGATAAAGCCGAAAGCGAGCGCGATATGGCGCATATCGTTAACGCCGCAGCTAGCCAGGTAATGGCTGAGGAAGCTAAGCGTCTTGATGCGTGGTTGATTCACTATTCGACCGACTATGTTTTCGACGGTGCCGGTACCTCTGCATGGAAGGAGACCGACAAAGTCGCACCGGTCAATCATTACGGCGCGACCAAGCTCGAAGGTGAACAGCTTATACAGGCTTCGGGTTGTAAACACTTGATTTTCCGTACCAGCTGGGTCTATAGCGCCCGGGGCAATAACTTTGCCAAGACCATGTTAAGGCTGGCTAAGGATCGACCTAACCTCAATGTCATCGCTGATCAGGTCGGGGTACCCACCGGAGCAGACCTGCTTGCCGATGTGGCGGTGGCAGCTCTGCAGAAGGCTTGCCGTAACCCGGAATTAGCAGGCATTTATCATCTAGCTCCGGCAGGCGAAACCACTTGGCATGCTTACGCCAGCTACGTAATTGAATGGGCCCGGAGTCATGGTGAGAATCTTGCGGTCCAATCCGTGAATCCGATCACTACGGCTGAATACCCTACTCCGGCGAGTCGACCATTGAATTCTCGCTTGGATACCTCCAAGCTTCGCCATGCCTTCTCCCTGCACTTGCCTGACTGGCAATGTGGTGTAACCCGTATGCTCATGGAAGCTCTCAACAAATGAATACAACCAATCGCAAAGGGATCATTCTGGCTGGTGGTTCCGGGACGCGTCTGCACCCAGCAACGCTATCTGTTTCAAAGCAGCTTCTGCCCGTCTATGACAAGCCGATGATCTACTATCCCCTGGGCACATTGCTGCTGGCAGGTATTCGCGACATCCTGATCATCTCCACGCCTCAAGATACGCCGCGTTTCGAGCAGCTTCTGGGTGATGGTAGTCAGTGGGGCATAAACCTGACCTATGCCGTGCAGCCGAGCCCGGATGGACTCGCGCAAGCATTCACGATCGGTGCCGACTTCATCGGTAACAACCCGTCTGCTCTCGTGCTAGGCGACAACATCTTCTATGGCCACGACTTCCAGTCGCTGCTGTTGAACGCTGGCAAGCGCGATACTGGTGCTTCGGTGTTCGCTTACCACGTGCATGACCCAGAACGATACGGTGTAGCCGAATTCGACGAAAAAGGACATGTGCTTTCGCTGGAAGAAAAGCCTTCAGTTCCGAAGTCCAGCTATGCGGTGACTGGCCTGTACTTCTACGATAATCAGGTTGTAGACCTGGCTCGCGACCTTAAGCCGTCCGCACGCGGCGAGCTGGAAATCACCGATCTTAATAATCTTTACCTGCAGCAAGAACAGCTACACGTCGAGATCATGGGTCGTGGTTACGCATGGTTGGACACCGGCACTCACGATAGCCTTCTGGATGCCAGCCAGTACATTGCAACCATGGAGCGCCGCCAAGGACTCAAAGTGGCTTGCCCGGAGGAAATCTGCTACCGCGCCGGCTGGATCAATGCTGAGCAACTTGAGCGTTTGGCTCAACCACTGCTCAAAAACGGTTATGGTCAGTATCTGAAAAACTTGCTGAAAGAGAAAGTCTTCTAATGAATGCGATACCTTTGGCCATCCCTGAAGTTTTTCTGTTCACTCCGAAAGTTTTCGGTGATGAACGCGGCTTTTTTTACGAGAGCTTCAACGCTCGCGTTTTCAATGAAATAATCGGCCAGCAAGTTACGTTTGTTCAAGACAACCACTCTCGCTCCACCAAGGGTGTGCTGCGCGGCCTGCACTATCAGTTACCCCCCCACGCACAGGGTAAGCTCGTGCGCGTGGTACAGGGTGAAGTGTTTGATGTCGCGGTAGATATTCGTCGTTCCTCGCCCACATTTGGTAAATGGGTAGGCGCTAAGTTGTCTGCGCAGAACCATAACCAGTTGTGGATACCCCCGGGCTTTGCTCACGGCTTCGTCACCCTGAGCGAGACGGCAGAGTTTCTCTACAAAACGACAGATTTCTACTCACCCCAAAGCGAGCGCTGCATCGCTTGGGATGACCCGGAAATCGCAATCGAGTGGCCGATTGAGTATATACCCTCGCTCTCGGCGAAAGATTGCCTAGGTGTAGAGTTGAATAAGGCAGAGCACTTCGATTGAGGTGATGCCATTGTAGCGTGGTCGGTGTAACGACTAGTCGAATATTTCGACCACGCCTACCACTTCGCCATCTGCGCTCGTTACCGCCAAGGCTCGAATTTTATTATCCAGCATATAAGCTTCGGCCTCGGAGAGCTGCGCATTTTCAAGGATAGTATGCGGCTTCCCCGTCATGAATTGCGCTACAGTCTCTTGAGTGACACCTGGATTTTCCAGCAGTGCACGACGGAGGTCCCCGTCAGTCACAATGCCCACCAGCTGATCGTCTTCCAACACCACCGCCAACCCGAGCCGACTGCGTGTCATCACCAATAGGCAATCGTGAAAACTGGTTGCGCGTGTTACAACCGGGGCTGGAGAATGCATTACGTCTTTGACCCTGGTCAACAGCTTACGACCAAGACTGCCCCCGGGATGGTACCTAGCAAAGTCCATGGGTTTGAATTGAATGGCTTCGATCAACGCTACTGCTAGGGCATCACCCATGGCCATCGTTGCTAGGGTCGAGGTAGTCGGCGCCAGGTTATTAGGGCAAACCTCACGTTCAACCGAGATATCCAGCCAGATGTCAGCATGCTTGGCCAAGGTAGATTTACCATTGCCTGTCATTGCAATAATCTTATTGCCGAATGACTTCAGGCTTGGGATGAGCTTGATAACTTCCTCAGTTTCGCCGCTGTAACTGATTAATATCAGTACATCCACAGGCTTTAACATCCCCAGGTCACCGTGGAAGGCTTCCGCAGGGTGCAGAAAGAAGCTCGGAGTGCCGGTGGAGGCGAATGTCGCCACCATTTTCTGACCGATAAGACCTGATTTTCCCATGCCGCAGACAACGGCGCGGCCTTGACAGCTCAGCAAAATCTCCACCGCATTTTGAAACTCGCCATTCAAACGATCCGCGAGTTCATTGACGGCGCGAGCTTGGGCGATGAGCGCTTGCTTTGCGATATTGAGGTGATTCATATTCTTCCGTGATGGATTAGGATAAGGGCTCTGATTCTAAGGGCTTCCCTGCCCGCTGCAAAGGGGAATGGTTTATATATTCAAGTTTTGATCGCGCACAGGGATACCCCACCGAGGCCATTGGGAAGGTAATACCTTGGCACAGGGGCGTACTGCGAAGCCGGTAACACTCAACCATGAAGATCATCCAATCACTGCACAATATACCGGCTTTACCACTGATAAGAGCAAGTTGCATCAAGGAAAAAAGTGAGCTGCTGTTCTGTAATCAGGCTGGTGGTCCTTTCGAGCAGGCCCGTACTTTAGCCGCTGGACTGATGCGTTACGCATGGGGCTGACCAGCAGTGGCTTGATGAACGGAAATCCGAAGCTCCTGTGGGCAGGATACTATGCGGGTGCGTTAGGTAAGCGCTAATAGACGACGCTGTGGCTGGCATCGCTAACTAAGAGGCTTGATTACTCTGCAGCTTGCTCACTGCTCTGCCTTTGGCGACCACATGCCCGATAGGTCGCGAGTGGATTTATAAACTCGTATTCACTCGCATATCACCAACTAGGCCTATAACGTAGCCTAATGCCACCATGCACACCCTTGGCGATAGACGTTCTTAACCATCGTACGGAGCTGTTGAATTCATCGGGATCCTGTAGCTAGCCCCCGATGCATCTTGCACTACAGCTCCGCCTGTTGTGTCAGGCTATGGAGAGATGTGGCAGCGATTTGACCACATCGTCCAGCGTCTTGATCTGCGTCAGGAATGGTTCCAGCTTGTCCAGTGGCAGAGCGCTCGGCCCGTCGCATTTTGCTTGATCAGGATTAGGGTGCGCTTCTAAAAATAAGCCGGCCAGTCCAACCGCCATCCCTGCACGCGCCAGGTCGACGACCTGTTCGCGACGCCCGCCGGACGCTGCGCCCGAAGGGTCTCGGTTCTGTAAAGCGTGAGTCACGTCAAAAATGATCGGAAGGTTATCGCACGTGCGCTTCATCACGCCGAACCCCAGCATGTCGACTACCAGGTTGTCGTAGCCCATGCAGGTGCCGCGGTCGCATAGGATCAATTGATCGTTACCCGCTTCCTTAAACTTGTGCACGATATTTTGCACTTGTGAAGGGCTGAGGAATTGCGGTTTCTTAATATTGACCGGCTTGCCCGTCTTGGCTAATGCGACCACCAGATCGGTCTGACGTGCTAGGAAAGCTGGCAGTTGCAAGACGTCGACCACCTCGGCGACCGGAGCGGCTTGGTGGATTTCGTGTACGTCTGTGATGATCGGTACGCCGAATTCTGCTTTGACCTTCTCGAAAATACGCAGACCTTCTTCTAAGCCAGGGCCGCGATAGGAATGGATTGAGGAACGGTTGGCCTTGTCGAAGCTAGCTTTGAATACGTAAGGGATGCCGAGTTTTTCTGTAACGCGCACATATTCGGCGCAGGCGGTCAGGGCAAGTGCTTCTGACTCCAGTACGTTGATGCCACCGAATAAGACAAAAGGCGCAGTGTTCGAGCAGTTGATGTGCTGGGTGATCTTGATCATAGGTACTCGATGAAGAAGTGTATGGGCAGATAGCCCGTAATGAACCTGCAGGCGCGCTACAGGCTTAGCGTGAATGAGTAAGAGACTTTACAGGCATTTTCATTCGTGGGTCAGCGTTTCTGTAGGTAGGTTGATCCCACACGTGGGTGCAAAAACTCGACATAGCAAAACTCTGCCGCCATCCGACTCGGCTCCCGTGCCTCACGATCACCTTCGTACAGGAAAGGCGGCACAGAAAACCTAATCCTAGAGCCGATAGCACTTTTGCGTTACTTCAGGCGAGACGTTTTCATACAGGTGCAACAACGCCGCTGGAGCAAGAAATCAGAATCCTCCCCTTCCTTGTAGTCCATTTCCCAAAGATACTCTGACCCCGCATTTACCGTTGCGACCTCGTTTCTACGCTTCTACTCTCGGGGCGTCGTTGCTCATCAACGACACGGCTTTGACAGGTCGTAACGGTATTATGCACGCAGCTCGCTTTGTGGCGGCTGTACGTGGGGCACGCTTGCGTGCGCCGGAACTTGCATAGTCCGCCGGTCTGTCAACCTACGTACAGCTGCCTCCCTCTGTTTGACAGCAGTCGGGAGGGGGCCCGATTGGAAGGTACTATGCGATGCTCAAGATCGTCCCCGACCCACCGCACCACATCCACTCCCTGGAAGACACCCTGATTCAAGTCTCGGATCACGCGCTATGCGCCGCAACCGTCGCCCATCAGGCCTTGCTGCTACAGCCCAAATCCCCGACATCGATTCTGATCATGACGTCTTTGCATGAACTCGAAGCGCTGCGGGCATTGCTGGAGTCGGCGCTTCTGCAGGTGCAAAGGCCCAGAGAACCTCGCGCAATGCATTGAAGCCGAATGGGCTGCGCTGGGCTGACCATTGCCAAGCAACAGCCGTCCACACGACAGCCCTGGCAGCAAATAAGCAGGGAGATAATCAATGACCGTACCGGAAACCGGCGTCACCGCCGGCAAAACCAAGTTTTACCAAGGCACACAGCAAACCGAGCCACTGTTCTGCATCGAACCCGGCATCCCGTGTGAGCACGCCCGAGCCCAAGCCTCTGAACTGATGGGTTACGTGCAGGAGCTGACCATCAGCGGCTTGATGGACGAAAACCCGAAGTTGGTGTGGGCTGCATACTATCTGGGTGCGCTGGCCAAAACGCTGATGGACGATGCTGAGGCTGGCTTGGCGAGCTGAGCGCAGGCCATACCCATAGCACCCAATCGCGCTGTCTGGGGATTCTTCGCACACACGCTGATTGGGTGCTCTATCCCGAGCCAGCGTATACTCCGCCCCGGCAGGGAGGGCTAATGATCATCCTCATATGCCCAGGTAGCAGCGTTCAGCGTTAGTACAAAAATTGAAAGCGCCAGTGACCGCAATGCCGGACTCAGTTTTGGCTGGATCAACATTTACCTTCCTTACCTCCTTTATCAAGCAGCACACATGACTCTTTCTAACCCCAGTAATCGGCTCTATACGTTGGATGTACTGCGTGGCCTGGCTGCCTTGTGTGTCGTGTTCTGGCATTGGCAGCACTTCTTCTATGTGGGTAGCGCAGCCCATGACTTCGACCCGGCACAGCAACCGTTCTTCAGCACGTTTGAACTGCTGTATCGGCATGGCAACCTGGCTGTGCAGCTGTTCTTCACGTTATCGGGGTTCGTTTTCTACTGGTTGTTCGCAAACGGCATCAGCTGTCGCTCGTTGACGGTGTCACGTTTTGCCCAGGACAGGTTTAGCAGGCTCTACCCTTTGCACATCGTCACGTTCATGGCTGTCGTGGCCCTGCAATGGGCCTATCTCAGCAGCCACGGCACCTATTTCGTCTATCCGTTCAATGACGTCTATCACGCGGTGCTGAATATTTTGATGGTGCCGGCCTGGGGCTTGGAAAAGGGTTGGTCCTTCAACGCGCCTGTGTGGTCGGTGTCGGTGGAAGTGTTGCTCTACGCGATCTTCTTCATCATCTGCCTGACCAAGCGCTGGAAATGGCCATTGACCCTGGCGGCCATCGCGATTGGCAGCTTCCTTTATCCAGACATCTACAAACTGGGTAGTGGTCTGGTGTGCTTTTTCGTCGGTGGCATGACCTATGGCGTGCTGACGTGGGTGCGCCGGTATCTGGGCGATGGGGGTGCGCTGCTCATCACAGGCCCACTGTGTCTGGTGGCCTGGATCTGGCTTTTGAAAACACCTGCCGGGCTGAACAACCCGTTGCTGCTTTACGTGTGCTACCCATTACTTATTGCCGCACTGGCGGCCGCGGGCTCGCGCTGGCCCGGTCTGGCGCGGCGCTGGGCGTGGCTGGGCGACATTAGTTACTCGTCCTACCTCACTCATTTCCCATTGCAGATCATATTCGCCATGGCCTTCGACGCATTGGCGCTTTCACGAGCAGTGTTCTATCAAGGGTGGGTGATGGTGCTGTTCTTTGCTGTACTCATACCCCTGAGCCTTGCCACCCATCGGTACTTGGAGCGCCCCGCCCAAGCTTGGCTGCGACAGCGAGAGCGGCACGTTTCTGCACGACTGCCCAACTAACCCAACCGGTGCCCTTCTGGAGCAGATCAGCATTTCATCGCACCGTGCGGTTCGCCTGTATCACGCTAAACCGTCAGTTTTGTATCTTCCGAGGGGGTGGGTACCACCTCAGCCGGCCTCCTGATCGGAATTTACGCCTTTCCTGTAGTCCATTTCCCAAACATAATCCCATCGCCTTTTTTCGATTGCCGTTACTCAGGCGCAGCCCTAGTCTCAACCCGTCGTTGCTCATCAACGACCGGCTTTGACAGGCTGTTTCGACAAAAAGGTAGGGTCACCCTCAATGGTGGCTGTGCGTGGGGCACGTTCGCGTGCGCCGGGTTAGTACCTCTGTCGACCGGTCTGTCAACCCACGTACAGCTGCCACCCATTTGTTTGACAGCAATAGGTGTCGGCCTCATCGACAGAGGTTGCACATGTTAAAGATCGTCCCAGACCCACCACACCCCATTCACTCCCTGGAAGACCTCCTGGTCCAAGCCACGGATTACGCGTTATGCGCCTCTACCATCGCTCACCAGGCACTGCTATTGCAGCCCAAATCGCCAGCGTCGATCTTGGTTATGGCGTCTGTGCATGAAATAGAGACGCTGCGGGCATTGCTCGAATCGGCGCTTATGCTCGTGCAAAAGCCAAATGAACCCCGAGCGATGCATTGACGCTTGATGGTTGCCCCAGCGGGCCTCGCGTAGCACACGAGTACCGTCGCTGACACTGAACATGGTGGGAGATCAATCAATGGCCGCACATCAAACCGGCGTCACCGCCGGCAAAACCAAGTTCTATCAAGGCAAACAGCAAACCGAACCGCTGTTCTGCATCGAACCCGGCATCCCGTGCGAGCACGCCCGCGCCCAAGCTTCTGAACTGATGGGTTACGTACAGGAGCTGACCATCAGCGGCTTGATGGACGAAAACCCGAAATTGGTATGGGCTGCGTACTACCTGGGCGCACTGGCCAAGACGTTGATGGACGATGCTGACGCTGGCATGGCGAACTGAGCGGCGGGTTGTTGATTCGGCAAGGTGCTCACTCCCCTGCCCTGACGGTACCTATCGATTCAAGCGCATAGGTACCGTCACAGCACTGCTATTTGTCTTCCCGAATCACAATCTGCCGAAGCCCAATCCCCAACATGCGCTTGTCGCCACTGATACCCAGCTGCTCGGGCGAAGTGGCCTGGGGTACCTTGATGGTCAGCTTGCTGACTTCGTCGGGGTTGTCGATCTTCAAGCTATACGGTTCCACTTCACCGCTCAGCTTCAGCGGATAGCGGCGATCATCTACCTTCACTTCAAAGGTGCGGCCCTGGTTGGGGCCAAACGCCTTGGCGTTGATTTCCAGCGTGAAGGTTTTGGGCAGCGGCCGTGAGAACTGCAACGTCACGGTGTCACCTTCGGACCAGGCGCCCCAGCTTTCGGCATGGGACATGCCGCGCAACGTGTCTACCGACTCGGTGTGGATGTTTGAGCGGAAATCGAGCAGCAGCGGGTTGTCCTTGGGCAGCTTTCTGGCCAACGAGAAGCCATTGAGCTTGAGGACCTTGAAGTCGCCTTTGGCAAACTCGACATCCCCTACTACCAGGATCCATCTCTTGTCAGCCGGCGACTGGTCGGCGGTGTAGATTTCGCCTGGTTTATACGACAAGTCCGGGCCTGCGTTCAAATCTTCCACCCAGTACAGTGCCCGCAGAATCGAGGCCGGGTTATCCCCTACCACCAGCAGATGTGGACGCTCGCTGACGGGCAGGTATTGACGCGCGAACATCCCGGCCTTGTCATACACGTCTGCATGCCTGCGTTCGAGCAGCGACATGCTGGCGTATACCGTACTGACCAGAATGGAAAGCGGCAGGAAGACGAACACGAACAGCTGCAAGCCCTTGCGCGGCTTTGCACACCACAGCATCAAGCTGATCAGCGAGAGCCCTGCGAGTACGTAGAAGGCCCGATTACCAGCGGTAAAGCCGCGCAGCTCAGGGTTATCGATAAAGCTCAGGGTAAACGGGTACATGCGCGTGATGCCGGCATACACCACAGCGCCCATCACCACGATCGCCACGCCCCAGCGCACGTAACGGTGCGCCGCGAGCCTGGCCCCCGCCAGTTCGGCGCCTGCGGCGATGAACAGCAACGGGAACAGGAAGTCGTAGTAGCGCATGTGCAGGCGCAACGCGGTTTCGACGGCGTTGGTGCCGGCCACGGATGCCGAGAACAACGCCACCACGGCGATCAGGTTCAGCAGCAGGAACAGGGTGAAGAAGGCAAACTTCCCGTCCTCGCCGATGGCGCGAGTTCGCAATGTGGCGATGCTGGTGGTGATGATGATCGCCAAGGCGCAGCCGAACATCACGGCATTGCCCAGCAGGTGCCCGGCCGCAATGGTCGGCGCCGCTTTCAGGATGGCCAGGTACCGGTCGAGGCTGGAGGCGCTGGACTCAAGGGTGGTGGCGTAGAAGTTGCCGAACAGCGTCAGGCCTGCCTTGCCGGCGACCAGGTAGCTGAAGCCAAATTTGGTCAGCAACATGACGCCGACGAACACAGCGGCGTTTTTTACCGCCGTCACGAACCAGCGGTCCTGGTCTTTGTAGGCAAAGTAGGCAATGCACAGGCAGAAGGCTGGGATGACGAACAGCGCATGCGGCTTGACCAGGGACGAACACCCCATCAGCACGCCGAGCAGCGCCCAGCGTTGCCAAGGCGCGTTCGAGGCCAGGGTCAGAAAGTACCAGGCGCTGATCCAGAACGTCAGGTAGAACAACGCTTCAGGCATGAAGTACGTGGTGTAGCCGTTGATCGGCCCGAGCATGCTCAGGGCCACGATCAACACCGACACCCGCGCACTGCAATACCGGCGTGCCACCATGAAGATGAACGGCGAGGCCAGCACGAAGAACAGGGCATTGAGCAGCTTGGTACAACCCACGAACCCGTCGCCACACATCAACGTGGACTTGTAGATGCTCAGGTAGAGGTAGTTGGGTATCGATGCGCTCGACAGCGGCAGCACGCGTGCCATCGAGCTGTAGGTGTATTCATCCCCGAAGACGGTTGGGTAGATACCGCTTGAACGCATCATCAGCAGCACGAAGGCCAGTGCCATGATTGCCGCGACTGCCACGGTCGCGTTCAGCTGCGACCTTTCTATCAACTTCATACTGCCCTATCCCTTCTACTGCTCTTCATTTCCACAACCTGCTGCATGTGCGCCCGATCAGGACTTAACGGCCAGTACGATGCCGAACATGATGAATGCGACGCCGATGAAGTACTGGACCTGGAACCGCTCACCCAAGATGAAGTGGCTGCCGATGGGCACCAGCACGAAGGCCAACGCCATCAGCGGGTAGGCTTTGCCCAGTTCGATCTTTTGCAGCACCCACACCCAGGCGATGGTGGTCACACCGTACAGTGCGAACGCAGAGCCCAGAATCATCAAGGTCTTGAGGTCGAAGATGGTGCCGGCGCGCTGCAGCGCACTGGCGCTGAGCTTGAACATGATCTGGCCGGTCGCGATACCCACGACGCATAGAATTGCAATGGCATACATCATGGGCGCTTACCTGCCTTGAACTTGGACTTCAACCGCGATAGGTGGAACGGCCTTCTGGGGACCGAGGCGATGTCCTGCCCCAGGAACGCCAGGATCAGTTGGATACCCAGGAATATCGGCAAGGCAGACAGCATCACGGTGCCGGCAGAGTTGGCGACGCCGGTATAGATGGACGAAGCCCAGTGAGACAGGCCGAAGACCAGACCCCATATCAGCAACAGCAGGCCAGCCGGCAGCTCCAGGGACGCCAGCGACATGTCGCGCAGGTAGTAGTTGTAGAAGATCCGCTTGCCGAAGTTGCGCACGTGCTTGGCCAGAAACTCGCCCACGATCTTGGAAATCTTCAGGTTGCTGACTTCATCGCCGTACTTGGCGTCCATGGGTACATCCACCACCACCGCGCGCAGGGTATTGAGCCGGAACAGGATGTCGGTCTCGAAGAAGTAGCGACGGCTGATCTTGGCGAACGGCAGGTGGCGGGCGACGTCACGGTGGATGGCCGTGTAGCCATTGGTGGGGTCGAACAGGTCCCAGTAACCGGACGAGAACTTGGTCATGAAGGACAGGACAGCGTTGCCGAACAGGCGAATCTTGGGCATTGCCCGGATTTCTTCCAGGTCGTAGAACCGGTTGCCCTTGGTGTAGTCGGCCGTGCCCTCAAGAATGGGCGTGACGAAGTTCATCAGCAGGCCTGGGTCCATCTGGCCATCCCCGTCGATCTTGACGATGATGTCCATGCCGTCCTGGATAGCCGCCTGGTAGCCGGTCATGACCGCACCGCCCACGCCCTGGTTTTCCGGGTTGCGCAGCACCACTACACGGGGGTCGGTGGCGTGTTCCTCGACATAACGGCCGGAGCCTTCCGGGCAGCAATCATCGACTACGTAGATGCGCTCGACTTCCGGGCCAATATCGGCAATGACGCCCAGGATGTGCGCGGTCACTTTGTAGGAAGGGATCACCACCGCAATGCTGGTCGCGCGATCTTCGCAAGGTTGTACGCTGCCAGGCGAAAGGTGTTCTTGCTGGCCAATTGTCATAGTTTGAGTCCTGTTACGTATTCCAAAAAATAGTCATTGCGGTGGGCGTGGCGGCAGGGTGGCGTTTTCATGACTTGGCCGGGGCGAATGCCCAGAGCTTCATCACCATGAAGTTGAGCACTGGCACGATGAAGACCACCATCACCAGGCCCACGCCATAGTGCCAACCCATGTATTCGACCCACGAGGTGATGAGCAGCGTCAGGCCCAGCGACACCAGTGAGACCAGCAAGAAGCGCCGGTATCCCAGCCAACTCATCGGCACACGGAAGGTGAACCGGCTGTTGATGCAGTAGGACATCAGGTTGGCCACGATGAATGCACACGCGTTGGCCACGGCTGCCGGCGGCGCCAGGGTTTCCATCAGCAAAATCACCACGCCGGCATGCACCGCCGTGTTGGCCACGCCGACCAAGGCAAAACGCAGAAACTGGTAGTACTTGCCCGGAATGATCATCGGTCGGTCTTGACCACTTCGCGCACGATGTACACGGGCCGGCGCTTGGATTCGACGAAGATCCGCCCGACATACTCCCCAAGCACCCCTATGCCGATCAGCTGCACGCCGCTGGCGAACAGGATGGTGATCATCAACGAGGCATAACCGGGCGTATCGGCGCCAAAGCACAGGGTCTTGATCAGCAGGTAAACCGCATACACAAAGGCCATGGCCGATACCGCACAGCCCAGGTAAGTCCATATGCGCAAGGGGGCCGAGCTGTAGCTGGTGATGCCTTCGATGGCAAAATTCCAGAGTTTCCAGGTGTTGAAGCTGGTCTTGCCGGTGCTGCGTGGCGCCACCTGGTATTCGATGGTGGCGGTGCGAAAACCTACCCAGGCAAACAGCCCCTTCATGAAGCGACGGTTTTCAGGAAGCCTTTTTAGCGCCTCGACGACCTTGCGGTCCATCAAGCGAAAATCGCCCACGTCCGCGGGTATGTGGATGTCCGAGATGGAGTTGTGCAGTTTGTAGAACCCGTTGGCGGTGAACTTCTGCACCGCGTGGTCGGTGCGCCGATCCACGCGCTTGGCCAGCACCACTTCGGCGCCCTCCTCCCATTTGGCAACGAGCTCCAGCACCACTTCGGGAGGATGCTGAAGGTCGGAGTCGATGGGCACGACTGCATCGCCGGTCGCAAAGTCCAGGCCAGCTGAAAGCGCGGCTTCTTTCCCAAAGTTGCGTGACAGGTCAACGACCGTTACGTACGGGTAAGCCGCCTGGGCCTTGAGCAGTTCTTCGTAGGTCTGGTCCCTGCTGCCGTCATTGATCGCGATGACCTCGAAGTCATAGCGATCGGCCAACGCCTTTGACAGGGCGTCCACACGCTCGAAGAACGCGCAAACACCGCGTTCTTCGTTGTAGAACGGTGAGATCAGCGACAACAAGCGCCTGGGCTGGCTCATCAGTGGCGCTCCTTGTCCACGTCAAACTTGCACACATGGGCGTAATCGAGTTCGGTGCACTGGGGCTGATGGTCGGCTGGGAACAGCGCCAGCGCCTGGCCCACTTCAGGGAAATCGCCCTTGACGAATACATACAGGGAGTGGCGCGCATCGGAGCCTGCAATTTCGGCCTGGGTGCTTTCCACTGCACAGTTGGAGTTGGCGCGTGCCACGTAGCCGGTGTTGATCTTGAGCCCGTGCTCGACGGCATACCGCATGGTCGGCATCAGCGTACTGAGGATCATGTCCGAGCGCCCGCAGCGGAACTTGGGGAAGAAATACAGATACTGAATGCCATCGGCTATCTGGGCGTCCCACGCAGCCTGGGTCAGGATTGGTGTTGCCGGGCGCTTGGCGCCATCGATCAAGCGGTGGCGCTGGATGGACATGTCCGCCACCTGCACCACGATCAACACCAACATCGCCAGCGCGAAAACGCGTTTGGGCAGCCTGCGGTACAGCAACACGATGGCCGCGATGGTCAGCGCATACCCTACAGGCCAGAAGAACCGGCCAGAGGCCCGGAACTGCGTAGTGATGGCCTCCATGAACGCGGGGTAATGCAGCACCAGCACCTGGTGGGTGCCCCAGTAGATGCTGTCGGAAAGTGCATACAGGGTGAGCCCAAGCATCACCAGCACCAGCGGCCAGTTGTCCGCCGCCCACCTCACTGCCCTGCGCCCGCCCAGTACCAGGCCGGCCAGCAACCCCAGCAAGACACCTAGGCCCAGGTAATTGAAGCCTTCGTATTGCCCCGGCATTTCGGCGTTTTCGATGGGGAAGAACGTACCCCCTGAAAACGGTGCCAGCAGGTTCATGGAAAACGTGCCGAAACCGGTTTCCTTGGCCACGTTCGTGGAGTCCATGGGGAACACGGTCACCCACAAGCTTGCGCCGATGATCAGGAACGGCAACAACGCCCGAGGCACGTCCACCCAGCGGTAGTGCCGTGGCTTGGCCAGCCAGTTGGCGACATAAATGGCGCTCGCCATCACGCACAGGTAAATGTTGATGTAGAAGCCGGCCACCAACAATGCTGTCCAGCCTGCCACGGGCACCTGCCCCAGGCGCTGCCCACGCAAGTAGAGCGCGATGGCTGCCAGCAGGATCCAGTGCGTCATCAGCGAGATATGGGTCACACGCGCTGTAAAGGCCGGGAAGATCAGCAGGCACACCACCAGCGCCACCAGTGCCAGCCAGGACTTGACCTCAAGCTCGCGCAGTATCCACCAGCCACACACGGCCTGGCCCAGGAATGCTAGGCCCACCCACACGCCGTAGGGGTTGAACGGTGCGTATGACGCGGGCACCACCAGTTTCAGGATAAGCGCATACAGCGGAATGGTGTCCATGAACGTCGCGCGCGTGCCCTGCGGGTAATTGATGCTGTCGAATGCCAGCAGCGGATACCCGAAAGGCGCACTGAAGAACGCGTGGAAGCCAGAGATGTATTGCGTAACGTCGTCGACTTCCGACTGCCAGTACGACGATGTACCGGCGATGAACCCCGAAGGAAAATGATGCCACACGAACCAGACGGCGATAGCCAACGCTAACGCCAGGCCCGTCCTCCCCGTGGAACCCAACCTTGAACTCATTGCAAACGCCCCAGTGTGTGTTTTATAGGCGCGTTAGAACGCGCACTTATCTATTGCAGCCACCAGCTGTTGTGCGCTGGCTTTCCATGTCAACCATGGCATTTCGGTGGATTGAGGGTGTTCGCCCTTTTCGAACAACCCCAGCCATTGCTTGATCTTCTCGGCAATTTCTTCTGTGTGCGTGCCTTCGAAGTACCAGGCGTGATCACCGGCCACTTCCCTGAATACCGCAAGGTCCCGGGCGATGATTGGCAGTTTGTGCTGCGCGGCCTCGATCAGCGGCAAGCCGAAGCCTTCACCGTAGGAGCCGGCCACCAGGCAGTCGGACTCCTGGTACAGGTGCTCCAGGTATTCGTCGCTGGCACCGGAGAGCCACAACAGCCGCTTGCCGCGCTCGGCGTGGTTCTCGAGCTTGCGCGCCAGTTCATCGACCAGCCAGCCATGCTTGCCCACTATCACGAGATTGGCTTGTACCCCATCGGCCCATAGCTGTTCAAACGCCTCTAGCGTTTGTGCATGCCCTTTACGGGGTTCCAGCGTACCTACCATCAGGAAGGTAGGGTTGTCTTCCAGCGCTTCCAGGCGCATGGCCGGGTCTTCCGGGAAGCCCAGCGATGGCACGGACTGGTCAAGGTCGGCGCCCAAGTGGAAGGCGCCAATGTGGAACGGGCGCTTGCGTGCAGGCATGTGCTCCAGGTACCAGTCATTGAGCTCATCAGCCACGGCTTGGGAAATGCAGATGGCGCCGTCGTATTCAGCCACCGTCCGTATCCATTTCGCATAGTGTTCGTGCAGGCTTTCGACGAAACAGTGCGGCAGTTGCAGGATCAGCAAGTCGTAGACCACGAACAGGATGCTGACGCCGTGGTCACGCATGGCGTTGAAGTAGGCCTTCTTGTGCGGCAGCACATCCATCAACAGGTCCAGGCCCAGGTACACGTCGCCAGCACGGTAGCTGATGACTTCGTCCTGCAACTCTTCGTTCGGCTCCTGGCCCAGGAATTTGGCGGTGAACGCCGACGCTTCACGGTAGTACGGCTCAGCAGGCGTGGTGTACACCGGTACGACTTTGTAGGTCGAAGGCGGATTGACCAGCCATTCCAGCAGAATGCTGCGCACCACGCGCTGGATGCCGCTCTTGCCGTCGTGCTTGCACAGCTCCGAAATGTCGACGAACAGGCTGGGTACATCCGTAGGCGGTTGCACGGAGTAATCAACGGCCTTGGCCAGGCGCTCGACGCTGACCTCACCGTTTTGCAGCGGCGCACTGGCACTGAGGGTTTCGATCAACTGCTGCAGGTGGTCACGCGGCTGCTCGATGTGCGCCTGGTCGGCCTGGCGCTGGGCCAAGGCGTGTTCGAAGGCCTCGAGGGCGGCCTGCCCTGTACGGTCCCACGAGAAATGCTCGGCGCGGTCTGCCCCGTGAACGGCCAGGGCCTTGCGGAAGGCGTCGTCCAGCAGGGCTTGCTCGAGCTTGCTGGCAATCGCCGCTGGATCGTGTGGGTCGAAGGTTGCCTCATCCCAGCCAATGACCTCCGGTACGCTGGAGGCGTTGGCACCGATCACGGGCGCGCCACATTTCATGGCCTCCAGCGGCGGCAGCCCGAAGCCTTCGTGCCAGGACGGGAATACGTAGAGCTCGCAGATGCTGTACAGGCTGCGCAGCTCGGCATCGCTGACGAAACCGGTGAATGCCAGGTCGTCCGGGGCCAGCCCCTGGTCACGGGCATGCAGACGGTACAGGTCCACGTGGTATTGCGGCATCTTGCCGGCGAATACCAGTTGGGTCTCACCCAGCTTGGGTTTGACGGCTGCGAAGGCCTCGATCAGGCGAGGCAGGTTCTTGCGCTCGTCGGCGCCACCGGTGTACAGCACGAACGGTTCGCGCAGGCCGAATTTCTCAAGCAGCGCCAGACGCTCTTCGTGGGCGAGCGTGACCGGGTAGAAGACGTCATCGGCAGCGGTGGATACGTTGACGACTTTCGCCTCATCCAGCGGCAGCAGGGAGAGTGCTTCCTGACGCGCGAAGTCCGAGATCGACAGCAGCAGATCGTACTGCTGGAATGCGCCGACCTTGGCCAGGTAGTGGCTTTTGTAGGCCGGGTTGCCGTCGAGGTACTGCTTGGGGCTTACCAGCGGGATCAGGTCATAGAGCGTGGCGCTGACCAGCGCATCATGGTGCAGCGTGGCACTGCCGATCACCGCGTCATCGATGTAGCCTTCCACCGAGCTGGTCACGTGGATCACGTCCGGCTCGAGCGCGTCGATGCAGGCCTGGCGCATGTGTTCGGCCGTCTGGCGACGCGCCAGGTTGTTCGGGTGGCTGTCGGCAACGGGGCCTTCGGCGTACCACACGCGGATATGGCTCTGAGGCAACAAGCCGATGAACGCGGTGCGGATGGGCTCGATGCTCTCGTGCAGCATGCCGTTGAGCACAAGATAGACTTCGTGTTCGCCGCGGTTGCGCACGATGCTCTGGGCAAACGCCATGCTGTACCGACCAATCCCTCTGAAACGGCTTTCGGTCTGCGCGCCCTGCATGTCAATTACGATACGCATTACTTCTGGCCCTTCGTCACGGCAGCACGGAGCGCGCTTTCGATCTGGCGCCCCCGTGGGGTCAATGGAGCATGGTCGATCAAACCGTGCTGTGGGTCGTTGGCCTCTACAGGCACTGCAGGCGCTGGCACCTTCAACAGGTCACGCAACACGCCAGTAAGCCAGGGGCTGCGTTGAACCAGGGCCCTGACCTTGCGCTCGACGGCAGGGCGACGCGCCAGCCACAGCCGTGCGTGGGGCGCGACGCGGCGCAGGGTGTGCTTGGCGGTTGTTGCGGCGCTGCGAGGGTGCTTGACCAGGTGGCCCAGCTTGCGCACGGGCGTGGTCGCGCGCCACACGGTGCTGCTCTGGAATGTGGTCAACTGCTGTTCGAGCGCGGTGGCGCGCAGGTACCAGTGGTGGGCGTTGCTCAGCGAGGTGTTCATCTCGAGTTGCAGCCGTTCGGCCTGCTCGCGTGCCTGGGCCAGTGCGTGCTGGGCATGCTCGCGCTCGTTGTCCAGTTGGGCTTGCAAGCGCTCGCGCTCTTGCGCAAACCCTGCCTCGAGCAATTGCACGCGCTCGGCTTGTTCGGCTTTCAGGGAGCCGAGCAGGTCATGTACTTCGGTTGCCATCTGATTCTCTAGGGTATTCAACCGGCCCTCCAGGGCCTGGTCATAACGCGAGGCCAATTCGTCCAGCGCTACGCCATACACCTGCTCGAACGGTGCGTCGAACGCGGCCAGTATTTCGGCCGGTGCCTGCTTCTGCGCCACCACGGCATAATCCGGGCTGGTGCCGGCCAACACGTCCATCACGCCAAGCTTGCGCTCCGGCTCGCGCAGGTCCGGCGCTTCTTGCAGGCGCAGGACCTTGGAGCGGGCAAAGCCCTTGAACTCGGTCAAGAACGACAGCAGCAGGCTGGGGATTGGGCGGTCATGGGTGGGGTCGACGAAGAAATTGTTGGTGCCGACCACCACGTTTTCAGCGTTGGGCGTTTCCAGGATCAGCAAGCCGCCGGGCTGCAGCACACGCATGGCTTCGCCAACCATTTCTTCCAGCACGGCAAAGGGAATGTGCTCGGCGATATGAAAGCCGCTGACGGCGATCAGGCTGGCATCGGGCAACTGGCGCAGCGCGTTGAGCGCATCGTCGGTGCGCACCGGCAGGCCCAGTTCGCGGCAGGCTTCGAGCATGCCTTCGTCCAGGTCTACACCGCTGGCGTCATAGCCTTCACGAATCAGCATTTCCAGCCACTCGCCACGGCCGCAGCCTACGTCCAGCACGCCCGCCTGGGGGTACAGGTCTTTGAGCGGCGCCAGAAACGGCAGGTAGACTTCGAGGCGGCTGGCGATCAGCGCCCGGGAGCCGCGATGGCGGTCTTCGAACGCCCGGTAGAATCGACTATCCATTACTGCACTCCACGGTCGGAGGTATCCAGGCAAGGCCTACGAACGTACTTTCCGAAACGTTGACGACGTTGAACACCAAGGCCAGGTCGCGCCACTCGTAGTTGTCCACCACGTGGGCATCGGCCGCATGCAGCGCGACGGCGACGGAATAAGAACCCACGCCCAGGTTGGCGGGGAAGCGGAAACGGTACGACAGCTGCGTGCCCTGGGCGAGGTCCTTGCGGGCACACCCCAGGTGGTGGGTGTTGGTGCCGTATACGTCCTGGCCCAGGCGGTCCTTGATCACATAGCCCACCACCAGTTCGGGCAACGGGGCGTTGATGGCCACGTCCACGGTCAGGCAGACGTCCTCGCCCACGGTCACGTATTCGGCGGCAGCGCCCTGGGCGTTGAGCAGCGAGACACCTGCGATGCTGGCCTTGCCACTGCCCGAGCGAGTTTGCACTGCACCGTTCTCGAGGGTTTGCACTTCGACGGTGGCGTTTTCTTTCTGGGCGATCAGGGCGTTGTAGTAATCCATCACCTCTTCAGGTGGCCCGTCCTTGATGACGGTGCCGCCGTCCAGCAGGATCGCCCGGTTGCACAGGGCCTGAATGGCGGCGCGGTCGTGGGACACGATCAGCAGCGTGGTACCAGCCTGCTGGAATTCCTTGATGCGGCCAAAGCTCTTGTGCTGGAAGTAGCTGTCACCCACCGACAAGGCTTCGTCGATGATCAGGATTTCGGGGCGGAATGCCGTGGCGACGGCAAAGGCCACACGCATCTGCATACCGCTGGAATAGGTGCGCACGGTCTGGTCGAAGTACTCGCCAATTTCGGCGAACGCCTCGATGTCGTCGATCACGCCGTCGATCTGGTCGGTGGTAAAGCCCATCAGGCCGGCGGCGTGGTAGGCATTCTGACGCCCGCTCAACTCGGCGTTGAAGCCCATGCCCAGCTCGAGGATGGCGGCGATGCGGCCGTTGACGCGCACGGTGCCTTCGCTGGGTTGCAGGGTGCCGGTGATCATTTTCAGCAGCGTGGACTTGCCCGCGCCGTTCTGCCCCACCAGGCCGATGGCTTCACCGGCCTCGATGTTGAAGCTGATGTGCTTGAGCACCCAATGCTCGCTGCTGGCCTTGACCGGCAAGTAGCACCAGCGCGCGATGCGCTGCCATTCGGAGCGGTAGCTGCGGTAGGCCTTGCCTACGTTGCTGACGGACAGAAGTGTCATAGCGAGTCCACCATTTCGGCAGAAGCCCTGCGGAACAGGAACAGCCCCAGTACCATCAGGCCCAGGGCAATGGCGACCGTGACGCCCAGTTCGGCGATGTTCGGCGCAAGCTTGTAGACCAACGCGTTGTGATAGCCGGTGACGATGGCATACATCGGGTTGATGTCCAGGGTGCCCTTGAGGTAGTCGGGCACGATGTTGACCGAGTACACGATCGGCGTGAACCAGAACCATACCTGCATGATGATCGGCACCACCTGACCAATGTCACGCAAGAACACGTTCAGCACACCCAGCACCAGGCCCAGGCCGACGGCGAAGGCCACCACCACCAGGGTCAGGGGCAGCAGCCACAGCATCTGCGCGTTGGGCGCATGGCCCAGCAAGGCGAAAATGATCATGGCGGCGATGAACAGCAACAGGTTGTTGAGCAGGCACGACCCCACCACGATCACCGGCAGCGCAATGCGCGGAAAGCGCATCTTCTTCATCAGGTTGCCCTGTTCGATGAACACCGTCAGGCAGCGCCCGACAATCTCCGCGAACAGGTTCCAGGCCAGGATGCCGGCAATCAGGTACAGCGCGTAGGCGTACTTGTTGTCGATGCCGGGCAGGCGCGCGCCCAGCACGTTGGACAGGATCAACGCGTAGATGGCCACCTGGGCCAGGGGGTGGATGATCATCCACAGGCCGCCTAGCTTGCTGCGGGCAAAGCGCGAGATGAACTCGTTCTTGATGGAGGTGAGGATGAAGCCCCGGTAATCCCAGACGCCCCGAAACATGCCTAACATAGTTATCCTTGAATCAAACGGGCGATTTGCGCGACGTGCTGCGCCACCAGCGCTTCATCACCACGGCTTTCCACGTTCAGGCGCAGCAGGGGCTCGGTGTTGGAGCCGCGCAGGCTGAAACGCCAGTCGGCGAAGGCCACGCTGATGCCGTCGGTGCGGTCGACGCTGGGGTTTTGCGGCAGGTAGTGGTTCAGGATCTTGTCGATGGTGCCTTTCACATCGGCCACCTCGTAGTTGATCTCGCCGCTGCACGGGAACTTGGCGATACGCTCGTCCACCAGCTGGGCCAGGGTCTTGCCGGTCACGCTCATCAGCTCGGCCACCAGCAGCCACGGGATGTTGCCGCTGTCGCAGTAGGCAAAGTCGCGGAAGTAGTGGTGGGCGCTCATTTCGCCGCCGTATACGGCGTCTTCGGCGCGCATGCGCTCCTTGATGAAGGCATGGCCGGTCTTGCTCTGGATGGCCACGCCGCCGGCTGCTTCCACCTGTTCGATGGTGTTCCAGGTCAGGCGTGGGTCGTGGATGATCTTGCTGCCAGGGTGCTTGGCCAGCAGCATCTCGGCCAGCAGGCCGACCACGTAGTAGCCTTCGATGAAGCGGCCCTGGTTGTCGAAGAAGAAGCAGCGGTCGAAGTCGCCGTCGAAGGCGATGCCCATGTCGGCGCCGGTGTCGAGCACGGCCTGGCGGGTCAGGTCGCGGTTTTCCGGCAGCAGCGGGTTGGGAATGCCGTTGGGGAAGTTGCCGTCCGGCTCGCCGTTGATCAGGGTGATGTCCAGGGGCAGGCGTGCCTTGAGCAGCTCGATCACCGGGCCCACAGCGCCGTTACCGGGGTCGGCCAGCACCTTGAGCGGCTTGAGGGTGTCGAGGTTGACGTAGGTGAGCAGGTGGTCGATGTAGGCGGTCTTGTCGAACACCTCGCGCACCTGGCCGGGCTTGGCGGCAGGCTCACCCAGGCTACCGGCCTCGACGCGCTGGCGGATGTCGTTCAGGCCCGTGTCGCCGCTGATCGGGCGGGACTGCTCGCGCACCAGCTTCATGCCGTTGTAACCCTTGGGGTTATGGCTGGCGGTGATCATCACGCCGCCGTCGGCCTGGTGATGGCTGGTGGCAAAGTACACTTCTTCAGTACCGCACAGGCCGATGTCGATCACATCGGCGCCGCCTTCGGTCAGGCCTTTGATCAGCGCCAGCGACAAACCGGGGCTTTCCAGGCGCATGTCACGGCCCACCACGTAGGTGCGCCCGCCCAGCTCGGCCACCAGGGCACGGCCAATGCGGTAGGCCACGTCATCGTTGAGGTCGGCAGGCACTTGGCCGCGGATATCGTAGGCTTTGAAACAACGGGTCTGGATGGGTGGGTACATACGTCTCACTCAATGCGGTGGCGCCAGGGGCGCCGACAGTCTGAACAGGGATAGCCGGCCACGGTGGGCGACCGAAGACCGGCCCGGTGCCTGGCCAGGCACGACGGGCCGACGGGAAAGCCTGGACTCAGGCGTCGCAACGACCGTAATTGTCCTCGAAACGCACGATGTCGTCTTCGCCGAGGTAGTCGCCGCTTTGAACTTCGATAAGCACCAGGTCGATCACGCCCGGGTTCTGCAAGCGGTGCTTGTGACCGGCGCGGATGAACGTGGATTCGTTGGTGTTGAGCATCAGCTCCTTGTCATCGTTGACCACCACGGCCATGCCGCTGACCACGATCCAGTGCTCGCTGCGGTGATGGTGCATCTGCAGGGACAGGGATGCCTTGGGCTTGACCACGATGCGCTTGATCTTGAAGCGCTCGCCGTCTTCCAGGGTGGTGTAGGTGCCCCAGGGGCGATGCACGGTGCGGTGCAGCAGGTGCGCCGAGTGGCCATCGCTTTTCAGGCGCTTGACGATGTGCTTGACGTCCTGGGCGTGGTCCTTGTGGGCGATCAGCAGGGCGTCGGGGGTGTCGACCACCAGCAGGTCCTGCACGCCAACCAAGGCCGCCAGGCGGTCTTCGGTGGTGACGTAGTTGTTGCTCGATGCATGGGCCAGCACTTCGCCTTCGAAGCGGTTGCCCGATTCGTCCGGGGCGGTCAGTTCGCTGACGGCGTTCCACGACCCAATGTCGCTCCAGCCGATGTCGCAGGGAATGGTCGCGACCTTGCGTGAGCGCTCCATCAGGGCGTAATCGATGGAGATGTCAGGCACGTTGGCGAATGTGTCGGGGTCGAGCGCCATGCAGCTGTAGCCCTTGGCGGTGGTGTGGCGCGAGGCCTCCAGCGTCTGGGCCACGGCGTGCAGCACGTCCGGGGCGTGTTCCTGGAACTGCTCGATGACGGTGCCGACCTGGAAGCAGAACATGCCGGCGTTCCAGAAATAGTTGCCGGCGGCTACATAGGCTTCGGCGGTGGCGGCATCGGGCTTCTCGACGAAGCGTGCGACCTTGAGGCCACCGTCCAGCGCGCCATCGGCGGCCGCTTCGATGTAGCCGAAGCCGGTTTCGGGGTACTGGGGCTTGATGCCGAAGGTGACCAGCCAGCCTTGCTCGGCCAGGTGCACCGCACGGTTGACGGCTTGGGAGAACGCCGCTTCGTCCTGGATCAGGTGGTCGGCAGCCAGCACCAGCATGTAGGCCTGCGGGCCATGCACCTGCTGGAGTTGCAGGGCGGCAGCGGCCACGGCGGCGGCGGTGTTGCGACCGAACGGTTCGAGAATATAGCCCTGGGGGTGGCCCTGGGTATTGATGGCGCGGTATTCGTCTTCGGTCTTGAACAGCAGTTCACGGTTGGTGACGGTCAGAACTTCTGCAACGCCGTCCAGTTTGGAGGCGCGCAGGAACGTCTTCTGAATCAGGTTTTGCCCGTCGGGCAGGGTCATGAACGGCTTGGGGTGAGCCTCACGAGAAACAGGCCACAAACGGCTGCCAACGCCACCGGAAAGAATAACCGGGATCAATTCCATATTCGGATCCTTAACAGCCAGTTGATGGTTCAATTGGCCAGCATGAGTCTTATTTCTGATCGTCGTCGCGCACAGCGCAACGCCGCTAAGTTACGCGCCTAGCGTGAGTAATCTCTGGCTATCCATAGGCTCGAGACGCAAGCATCACGGCGAAGAATACCAGAGAATACGCTTTGTAGCTTGCGCGCAGGCTGCGGCCAGCGTGGCCGACATGCCCTACCTGGTGATCGCCTCGGGCAGGTCGCGCGAGGGGGTGGTGAGCCGTGGTGTGTATCAGACAACGTCGGCGCCCATCGTTCCGTGAATCGCTCGCATTATCTTGCGATTTCCACCTGGGTTGGCCAGCCAAGCGCCTGCGTGCGCCGCTGCAGCGCCTGTGCCAGCGCCGTTTTCGCACCGGCCCGGCCATGCACCAGCACAATGCGCGCCGGGGCACGCTCGCTGCTGGTGGCGAAGGCGACCAGGCCGGCCTGGTCGGCGTGGCCTGAATAGCCACCGAGGGTCAGCACTTTGGCCCAGATGCTGTAGTACTGCCCCTCCAGGTCCACCTGGCCCAGGCCCTGCCCCCGTTCGCTGGCCTGGATCACCGCACCGGGCGTGCCCTTGGCCTGATGGCCCACGAACATCACTTCATGCCTGGGGTCGCCCAGCATGGCCTTGAGGTAATTGACGATGCGCCCGCCCGAGCACATGCCGTTGCCTGCAATGACGATGGCGGGCCTGCCGGTGCTTTTGAGGTAGTTGACCACCTGCTGGTGACGGGCGTGGGTGTCTACGCTGATCAGTTGGCCGAACGCGAGCGGGTCGCGGCCATCTGCCAGGCGCGCCCTGGCCTGCTCGTTCCAATAAGGGTGCAGGTCGCGGTAGGCCTGGGTGATGCGCTGGGCCAGGGGCGAATCGAGAATGATCGGCAGCTGCGCCCAATCCACGGGCTCGCCTTGTGGCGAGGGGCCCGTCTTGCCCAACAAGGCCATGCGGTGCAGGACCTCTTCGAGGTCATGGAGCAGTGCCTGGGTGCGCCCCAGGCTGAAGGCCGGGATCAGCAAGGTGCCGTGATCGGCCAGCGCGCGGTCGATGGCCGCTTCCAGTCGCTGGATGCGATCACCAGTAGGTGGGTGAAGGCGGTCGCCATAGGTGCTTTCCAGCACCAGCACATCGGCGTGCTCCGGGGGCTGCAAGGGGCGCAGCAAGGGGTCGTTGCCCGGGCCCAGGTCACCTGAAAATACATAGCGCGTGCTGTTTGGCCCGTGCTGGATGTCGCATTCGACGTAGGCTGAACCCAAGAGGTGACCCGCACGCTGCAAGCGGATGGCGCAAGCCACCTGCGGGTGCTGAACCACGGTATGCCAGTGCCCGAAAGGCAGGGGCACGATCAGGTTGTGTACCAGGGCGATGTAGCGGGCCACTTGGGCAGGTGTGCTGTCGATGCCGAGCTTGAAGGCGTCTTCGAGCACCAGGGGCAATAACCTGGCGGAGGGCTCGCTACAGAGGATGGGGCCGCGGTACCCCTGGGCCAGCAATGCCGGAATGCGGCCTACGTGGTCCAGGTGCACGTGCGTGACGATCAGGGCCTGGATGCCAGTGATGTCGAACCCGAGCGCGCTGCCCTGCGCGCCCGGTGTTGCATCGGCGCCCTGCTCGGCACCGCAGTCGACCAGCAGGCTGACGCCAGGGCCTAAATGAAGCTGATGGCAGGAACCCGTCACGCCGCGTACCGCGCCGTGGTGGGTTAGGCCGGGGTAATCCATGCTGCGCACTCTCGCCAGGGGCTAAAACGAAGTGAGCAATTAGTCCATGGTGACCGTTGCTTTAATAGGCAGGCATTTCCTAAAGCAACCTAAGAAAAATCTTTATTTGCCGCTCAGCGCCGCTTCGCGGGCCGAAGCACGGATTTTGCGCTTGCTGCGCTGCACGCCATAGGCGCCCAGCAAAGGCCCAACGGCCAGGCCAATGATCAACGCTGCCAGCACTACCACTGCCACGGGCACCTGTGGCGCAACCCAGCCAAACAAGGTCAAGGCTACGGTCTGCTGGTTTTCCAGCACGAAGAACAGCACTACAGCCGCCAGCAGCAGAACGAAGACAGCTGCCAGTGCACGCTTGAGGTTACGCATTGGGTTGCTCCTAGGAAATCAGGTGTGAGCCTCGTCTTCTTCTTCATTGACCCGATCACGCAATTCCTTGCCGGGTTTGAAGTGCGGAACGAACTTGCCTTCGAGGCTGACCGACTGGCCGGTCTTGGGGTTACGACCTACCCGTGGTGCCCGATAATGCAGCGAGAAGCTGCCAAAACCGCGGATCTCGATGCGATCACCGGTAGCAAGGCATTGTGACATCTGTTCAAGCATGGTCTTGATGGCCAGCTCTACGTCCTTGGACGAGAGTAGCCCTTGATGGGTGACAATACGTTCGATCAGCTCCGACTTCGTCATGATTTTCCCTTCGTTATCAAGCAGCTAGATCATTGCTTAACCAGTTTGTAGCACGGTGCGAGGGATTTGAACAGGTCGGTTCTTGACTTATTCGAAGAATGTTGGTCCAGGCTGGCGGGCAAGTGCAGACAGCACGGCGCCGTGCCTGGGCGCAGCCAAAGGCCTTGACCGATGTGCAGCACATAGATAGCACCGGGTGCCTTGGCACGCTTGGAACATTGTGGTTACAACCCACAAGGAGCTCCAAGCATGCCCTCTTCCCACCCCCATCCACCTGCACCACATGACCTCAATCGTGCCATCGCCATGCGCTTTGGCAACCGCCCTACCCTGCGCCAAGTGGTAGGCGAGCAACTGATGAACCTGATCATCGCGCATTACCCCAAGGTGGCCGTTCACCGCCCCGACATGAAAACGGCCGAACCGCTGAAATTTCTTCGCTGGCACGTGGACGGCTACTGGACAGTTACCCCGCTTGTCGAGGTTGTGCTGCAACGCTTTCTTGATGGCGCACCGGTGGATTTTTCCCGCCAGGACCGCTTCAGCCTCAAACCACCGCTTCGCTTTTTTGCCATCCCCGATGCGTTCGAAACAGCCGATGATGACCTTGTCGACCCCGGCACGCTTAACGATGCATTCAATGCGTTTCTGCCGACCCTTCATGCGTGCTTTGCACAGGCTCAGATCGACTACTGGAATGCAGGCAACGGCAACGATCACGATACCTGGGTTCAACAGGTGCTTCGCGCCGGGCTTCTGAGTGGGTTGGCCGATCAGTCGTTGACCGCTGATGAGCAGCGATGCTTGCAGGATCTGCTGCTCGAAAGAACCGAGGGTTTTGCCGTGCACACCGTACGCATGCATTGGCGCCTGGGCGAAGACAGCACCCGTGAACTGCTGCCTGGGCTGCTGGTGAACGCCAGTAGCGAAGTGGCCAACGTGACACTCTGGTGCACGTCTGCAGGGGATGTGAAAGGTTTCACCTCGCTAGAGGACTTTGGCACCTACTTGCAGACGCAGTACCGGCCGACAGCGACCGATGACGGTTTTTCGTGGGCGCTCTACGAAACTGACGGTAACGCGTTTGCCTTGTTGTCCGGCGTATTGCTTGAAATCCTGCTGTCGCGGTTGAACCGTGTACGGTTGAGCGATCTGAACACGGTGGATGAGTTGGCGTCTGCCTACCAGGCCGTGGTCGACCCCTCGCAGTTCTTCGCCCAGAGGGCCGATCTGCCCACTCAAAAGCTGGCCATCGATCTGCCTGAGAAATTGTTGAACGCCGACTTCAACAGTCAGAGCCGCTATCTCCAGGCGCTGATAGATGTTTGCGTGTTGCAGGCCTCCCAGGCAAATGCCCAGCCCCGTGCAGAACCGGATGATCTGCAACCCTATGCGCGGCGCAAGCTACGCGAACAGATGCTGGCCGATCACCCTGCAGACGGCGCCTTCGACGCGGACGACCTGTTACTGACCGTCAATACCTACGCCAATGACGGCCATGGGCTGGGCTTCCCGCAGCTGATAGAAAGCAAGACGCTGACGTTGACCGAGTACGCCATCGGTCGCCTTGAGGCAACCGGCGCAAGCCCTGTAGCCGCTGTAGCCCATCGCACCCATGGGCAGATCCCTTCGTGGCTTGACCCCGAGTACCTGCGCCAGTTGGTTGCCACTGTAGACATAGGCGGCACCTATCCACGCTACCTCGATGGCTTGCTTGGGGATGAACAGTACAAAGCCAGTCACCTCAACGCCTTTGCGGCGCAATGGCGCTTGGGCCTTATGCTCGATGCTGCCTTCGCGCTGTGTACCGGGCATATCGACTCACGCAGCTATGCGGCGGTGGCAAGCTTTTGCCGTTTACCCGCAAGCAATGAGAAGGCGTTGGCCATCGCGCCCCTGGCCTTCAAGCGCTCGCCCGACTCGCAGTTGGTCGACAAGGCGCACGGTTTCTTCGTCATCCAGGTGGCCAATAGCGGCGCACTGTTGCTGTACTGTCCGATGCACAGGGGCGCGCTCAAACAATTCAAGGACCCGCACGGCCTCATGCAGGAGATTGCCCAGCCCGGCCGCGTGCAGGAAGAGGTGCTGGCATGGCTCGACCAAACGCACCGGGCCGTTTACGACAAGGGTGGCTTCAAAGAGCCCCATCTGCCCCACTGGGTGTTCGATCCGTACGCGCCACTGAACAAGCCAGCCCCTGTTGAACTCGCGCTGACGTTCTGGACCCATGACATCGATGCGAACCTGTTCGAAGCCAAGCGCTCGATGCTGCTCGAACTGGCCGACCGCAGCGCCATGAGCAACAGCGAGTTACGCTGGCAGTCCATCAAGACGTTTGCCTGGCAGTTGCTGAACGTGGTCGCGCCCGTTCTGCCGGGGCCGATCTCTTCGATTGCCTTGCTGTACATCGGTATGACTGCGGTAGCCGAGGACCTGAAACTGCTGCTTGAAGGCAGCGCTACGGATCGAACCCAAGCTGTGGTGGATCTGCTGAACAACACACTGATGGTGCTGATCCATGCGCAGCTTCCCAGAACGGAGCCGCCCCACGCCGGGGCGCAGACTGGGCTGAGTATCGATCCAGCCTCGGTGCGACTGGGCGGCGATATCGATCCGTTGCCATTGCCTGAGGCGGGCAGTGTGTCCACGGTCGAGGCACTGCAGGCGCAAGCGACCACACAACTCGATTTTGCATGGCGGGGCGCCCAGGGTTTCAATGAGCTATCCGGGGTTCAACGCACGCGATTGCAAGCCATGGCTGCCTCGGTAAGCCTGGACGGCGGGTCGGTGATCAAGCAAGGGCCTCTGGAAGGCTTGTACGAGCTTGAGCATGGGCGCTATGTGCGGCTGCAAGGAAAGGCTTATGCGGTCGACTCGGCCGATGGACTTACCCGCATCGTCGGGCCGGATGGCAGCCAGGGGCCACTGATCAGACGCGACCCACAAGGGTGGCGTATCGATACGCGACTGCGCGGCGGCGGGGACCGACCCGGTTCAAGCACTCAGCAGCGCTTGCGCGAGCGGTTGGTCCGTCGGATCCGAACCGCGCAGCAGGCGGTCGAAAAAAGCCTCGACGACGCGGAAAGAGGCGCCGTTGAATATGAAGGCCTGCGCCCACGCATCGAGGCCGCTCGCGCTCAATGGCTGAAAGTGGATGAGCGGCTCAAGCAACCGCCGCCGCAAGATCCTGAACAGCATGCCCAGTTCGAGCGGGCAACCGGGCTGTTTGCCAAACGGCATACGGAGTTGCTGGCGCAGATAAAGAACTTGCGCCGCCAGCGTATCGAATCCGCTGTAGGGATTTTCCAGAGCTACCTTGAGGCCGAGCGCAACATGGTTGCCCTGTTCGATGACCGTAGCTACATGGCCAGCACCAGCTATGCGCCAGAACAGCGGCAGGCGTTGGCAGATGTCAGGCGCAACTTGATTGGCTATGGGCAGTTCATCATCGAAGAGCAGTTGCATACCGGTCGGTTCAGTGAGTATGACCGACTGACCACGGCGCTCAACGCCGCGCCACCTGAGGTGCGCCAAGCCGCGTATGACCAGTACCGTGAAGTGCTTGAAAGCATCATTATCGACCAGCCTTTGATCATCGAATACATGGCGGCGCTCGATCGGCTGCTTGCTGTTACCGATTTGGACATGACGGTACCGAGCACTCACGCAGCGGACAGGACCATCGCCCAGATCATCGAAGCGCGCACCACCACCACGCCAAACATACGGTTCTTCCAGGCCATGGGCCTGGTTGAGATGGCGCTGCGTTTTGAGGCCTTGCAAGACTATGCGCACTACGCGGTATTCAGGGCTGCACTTGCCGGGGAGCGCTTGCGGGTGGCCGCTAATGCTCACCATCTGTCCCTGTTCACCGACCTGCAGACTGCTCAGCGTATCGATATTCTGCAGAGTGCCTGGGATGAATATTCGGCCGCCATTCTCAACAGTCAGCGTATTGCCCAGCTGGGCAGCGAGCTCGTGGATATCGAGCGCCTCGAGGCGTATCGACATCAGATGGTCGAGCTCAAGACCATGGCCGGCGACGCGCTGGTCATCGCATTACGCGAGCAGGCCGTCGGCCAGCAACACTCCACCACCCGTCCGGTATACCGTCGGCAGGCGTTGCAGGTGGCCAAGACAGCGGCCGGCCAGACGGTGATCGGTTCGGAGTCGATCGTGGATGGGCAGCCTGTGCTGCAAGTTCGCGGGACCTTCAGCCAGACGGCACTGCATACCTTCACCCGGGAAAGTGGCACATGGGTCGAACAACTGCCTGCTGTGGGCAAGGTATCACCCCCCAGGGCGCCCACACCGGAAAGCGAACGTCAGGAACAAGCGCTGGCTGAAGGGATGCTCGCTCAGAATCAGAACGTACTTGCCAAAGCGCGCAAGCTGGTCGAAGAAGATATCGATAGCCATTCATTGACGTCGATGCTCGATGCACAAATAGGGGAAGTGCAGACACTGCGCGATCAGCTAGCCGACAGTGAAGCGGACTCTGAACTGCTGCAACGCCTGGACGATGCCTTGGTGGCCTTGCGCGACGGGAAACGCGAGGTGCTGGTCAAGCTGCACAGCACCACACGCTTTCCCAGCGCAGAAGGCTTGCACTACTTGCACAAGCAAGGGCTGGTGCGGGTGACCTATCAAGGGCCGCGGCAGGCGCTGGCCGAGGGTTATCTGGATGAGTACCGCATCGATGTGCTCGAAGCGCCAGGCAGCGAGCGCGGCAAGCCCCTGTGGGCCGCTCACTTTCATTTCAATGACGCGGCCGCCGCACCGACGGCGTTCGGCAAAGGTCATCTGAAACTGTGGCGGCAGCGCAAGCTGGGTTACAGGGAACAGGTCAGAAGCGCTGCCGTGGGCGAGGAGTTGCGGATTCACCGAGGCAACCTGACCTATGCTCAGGCACGTGGGGTGATTCCTTTCCACTGACCAGACGCCGGGGTGCCTTGACGGCTGCGAGCGATTGGGGCTCTTGCGCAGCCGGTTTGGCGCCCTGGCAAGGTCGCTCAAAGGTCGATCAATGCTGCTGAGCCAGGGATCTTTGGTAGGCACCTGCTCCTGCTAAAGCCGCAAATGCTTGACGAAATTGCAAGGCCGGTGCCGGGCGTCGAGCTGTTCGGCAAGGATGCCTTCCCAGGCAGTACGACAGGCCCCGGTAGAACCTGGCAGGCAACAGACCAGCGTATGATTGCTCAGCCCTGCCAAGGCGCGGCGCTGCACGGCCGAGGAGCCGACATCCAGAATGGACAGGGCGTGCAGCAGCTCGCCGAACCCGTCCACGCGCCGTTCCAGCAGGCATTCGACCGCTTCCGGGGTGTTGTCCCTGCCGGTAAAGCCTGTGCCACCTGTGATCAACACCACCTGCACCTGCTCGTCGGCAATCCAGGTCGCCACCTGAGCGCGGATTTTATAAAGATCATCCTTGAGCAGAACCCGTGCAATCAGGTGGTGACCCATGTCCACCGAGCGGTCCGCCAGCAGCGCACCTGAGGTATCGCTCTCGACAGTGCGGTTATCGCTGACGGTCAAGACAGCGATGTTGAGCGGCACGAACACCGCATCAGGTTGAACACGCACAGCACAGCTCCTTCCAATGAGGTGGCGGTCACGCTAGTAACATGCGCTGCCAGCGTCCAATCGATAGCGCAAACGGCTCGATCAATGGCATCTATCGCCACGGTACGTTACTGTCGGCGCAACCCTTTAGCAGGCGCAGGCATGGATATCAAGCAACTGAAGTTTCTCATCGCCCTCGACCAGACTCGCCATTTTGGCCAGGCGGCTGCGTTGTGCCACATCACCCAGCCCACGTTGTCCATGCGCCTGCGCAACCTGGAAGACGAACTGGACCTGGTGCTCGTCAAGCGCGGTCAGCGGTTCGAAGGGTTCACCGAGGCCGGCGAACGCATCCTGGCCTGGGCACGGACCCTGCTGGCCGCACATGACGGCCTGCACGCCGAGGCGGCCCATTGCCGCGGCCAAGTGGTGGGGAGCCTGCGCCTGGGCACGGTGCCGCTGGCCAGTTTCAACCCGATGCAACTGCTGCTGCCGTTGCGGGCCAAGTACCCGGGCCTGCACTTCGAGCTCAGCTCGCTCAGCTCCGAACAGGTGATCGACGGCCTGAGCCGTAACCAACTGGACTTGGGCATCTGCTATCTGGACCAGGTCAACACGCAGTTTTTCGACGTCATCGAGCTGGGTACCACGACCATGGGCCTGCTGCACGATACCCGGCATTTTCAGTTCGACGCCCAAAGCCTGCGCTGGGACCAGCTGGGCGATACGCCACTGGGCCTGTTGAGCAAGGGGATGCATTACCGGCAGTCGCTGGACTTGAGCTTCCGTAGCCGCGGCCTGGAACCGAATGCTGTATTGGAAAGCGACTCCAGCTTTCAGCTGATCCAGGCCATCGCCACTGGCCTGTGCTGCGCCATCATGCCGCTGGGCTGCGGCCTGGAAAGCCTCAGCGAGCACCTGCGCATCGTGCCGGTCACCGATGCCGCCATCCACAGCCCGGTAGGCCTGCTACTGCGCCGCAGCGAGCCCCGCTCGGCAATTGCCGAGCAGTGCTTCGCCGAGGCGCAGTTGGTACTTAAAACGCCCTGACGGCGACCGTTAGCGATACCGCTCAAGCCAATGTGCATAGGGCGCTGGCAAGGTCCAGGCAGCCTTTTCCACGCCCAACTCCTTGGCCGCGAAATACGCCCAGTGCGGGTCAGCCAGATGAGCACGACCGACCGAGACCAGGTCCAGTTGCTCGGCCCGTACGGCCGCCTCGGCCAACTCCGGTTTGCCAAAGCCCCATGCCGAGGTGACGGGGATACCGGCTTCGCGACGTACGCGCTCGGCAATCGGGCCCATGAAGGCAGGGCCCCATGGAATGTTGGTATCGGGAATGGTGAAGCCCACGCTTACGCTCAGCAGGTCCAGGCCGCCGGCCTTGAAGCGGCGCGCCAACTCGATGGACTCTTCCAGGGTTTGCTCGTCACGCCCATCGTATTCCAGCACCCCGAAGCGAGCTGTCAGCGGCAGGTGCTCAGGCCACACTTCGCGTACCGCTGCCAGGGTTTCGAGCAGGAACCGGCTGCGGTTCTCGAAGCTGCCACCGTAGGCATCGGTGCGCTGGTTGGAGTGTTCGGAGAAGAAGCTCTGGCCCAGGTAACCGTGGGCAAAGTGCAGCTCGATCCACTCAAAGCCGGCGTCGCGTGCACGGCGCGCTGCATCGACGAAGTCCTGCTTGACCCGGGCGATGTCGTCCAGGGTCATGGCGCGCGGCACCTTGGGCAGGTTGGCACCGAAGGCGATGGCCGACGGGGCGATGGTTTCCCAGCCACGTGGATCATCGACTGCGATGTGATCATCGCCTTCCCATGGGCGGTTGGCGCTGGCTTTGCGACCGGCGTGGGCGATCTGGATGCCGGGCACGGAGCCGGCCGCCTTGATCGCCTGCACCACGGGCACGAACGCCTGGGCATGGGCATCGCTCCAGATGCCGGCGCAGCCTGGGGTGATGCGGCCTTCGGGCGATACCGCCGTGGCCTCGACCACCAACAGACCGGCGCCGCCTCGGGCCATGCCAGCCAGGTGCACGTGGTGCCAGTCGTTGATCATGCCGTCTTCAGCGCGGTATTGGCACATCGGCGGGATGGCGATGCGGTTACGCAGGGTGACGTCTTTAAGGGTATAGGGTTCGAACAGGGCTGCCATGGAACACTCCAGGATCATTGAATACTGTAGTTCGATCATAATCGAACTATGGCAATAATGAAAAGCCCCGGTATCATGCAGACCATGCGAGCCTACAAACATCCCACTCCTGATGACCTTATTCTCGAACGCGTGCTGTACGCCTTGAGCGACCCGGTGCGCCTGGGCATCGTCCGCCATCTTGCTGGGGTGACCGAGGCCAGTTGCGGCGAGCTGGACGGAGGGAGGCCCAAGTCGAGCATGTCCCACCATTTTCGTGTGTTGAGGGACGCAGGGCTGGTACACACTCGCAATGTGGGCACCACGCACATGAACTCGCTGCGCAGCGACATGCTCGGGGAGCGTTTTCCGGGGTTGCTGGACTGCATTTTGCGCCAGGTCTGAGCGACCTGCGCTTGCCCGGATTCTCTTAAGCAATCGCCTCCTGCACCCTCAAGGCTGCCGAATGCCTGCGAAGGCGCGACCTCGCCTGCGCCCTGCCTGCCGTAAACCGCGCAAAAAAAAGCCACGGGGTGACCCCCGTGGCTTTTCGATTACATCAGGACCGTGAATTACAGGGCCATGTCGTTCTCGGGCTTGCTTTCAACCGGCTGACTGGGCGCGACTGCGCTGGTACCGACGCTTTCGTCGATGACCGGCGGCTTGGCCAACTGCAGCACTTCGGCGGTGTAGTTCCACTCTTTCTGCGTAGCAGCGGCCGAGTCGTTCAGCTTGGTGCCGTAGCTTGGGACGATTTCCTTGATCTTGGCCTGCCACTCTGGAGTAGCGACCTTCTCCTTGAACACGGTTTCCAGCACGTTCAGCATGATCGGCGCAGCAGTCGATGCACCTGGCGAGGCGCCCAACAGACCTGCAATGGTGCGGTCCTGAGAGGCCACCACTTCGGTGCCCAGCTTCAGCACGCCGCCCTTCTCTTCGTCACGCTTGATGATCTGCACGCGCTGACCGGCCTGCCACAGTTTCCAGTCTTCCTTCTTGGCATTCGGGAAGTAGGTGCGCAGCGCGTCGAAACGGTCGTCGTCAGACAGCATCAGCTGGCCTGCGAGGTATTCCACCAGCGGGTACTGGTCGATGCCCACGCGGGTCATTGGCCACAGGTTGTGGGTGGTGGTGCTGCTGAGCAGGTCCAGGTACGAGCCATTCTTCAGGAACTTGGTAGAGAAGGTCGCGAACGGGCCAAACAGAATCACACGCTTGCCGTCGAGCACGCGGGTGTCCAGGTGAGGTACCGACATGGGCGGCGCACCGGTGGAAGCAATGCCGTAGGCCTTGGCCATGTGCTGCATGGCAACGGTTGGGTTCTCGGTCACCAGGAACGAGCCGCCCACCGGGAAGCCTGCATATTCCTTGGCTTCCGGAATACCGGACTTCTGCAGCAGCTTCAACGCGCCGCCACCGGCCCCGATGAACAGGAACTTGGCATCGGTAGCCGACTTGCTACCGTCCTTCAGGTTCTTGTACTCGACGTGCCAGGAGCCGTCCTTGTTGCGGCTGATGTCCTGCACTTCGCTGGACAGCTTCAGGTCGAAGCCTTGCTGGGTCTGCAGGTGACCGACGAACTGGCGGGTAATTTCGCCGAAGTTCACGTCGGTGCCGATTGGCGTCCAGGTGACGGCCAGCTTCTGGGCCGGATCACGGCCTTCCATCATCAGCGGGACCCACTTGGCGATCTGCGCGTGATCTTCGGAGTACTGCATCGGGCGGAACAGCGGGCTTGCCTGCAGCGCTTCATAGCGCTTCTTCAGGAACTTGATGTTGTCGTCGCCCCACACGAAGCTCATGTGCGGCGTGGTGTTGATGAACGCGCGTGGGTTCTTCAACACGCCCTGGCGTACCTGCCAGGACCAGAACTGACGGGAAATCTGGAAGGCTTCGTTGATCTCGATGGCCTTGGAGATGTTGATGTTGCCGTCTTTGTCTTCGGGGGTGTAGTTCAGCTCAGCCAGCGCGGAGTGACCGGTACCGGCATTGTTCCAGCCGTTGGAGCTTTCTTCGGCCACGCCGTCCAGGCGCTCGACCATCTCCATCGACCAGCTCGGCTCCAGCTCGTGCAGCCAGACGGCCAGGGTGGAGCTCATGATGCCGCCGCCGACCAACAGTACGTCGACTTTCTTGGTTTCTGCGGCGTGTGCGTGCATGACAGTTGCAGCGACAGCCAGACCCAGCAAGGTCTTGCCAGCTTTCTTGAACATTGATCAATTCCAGTCAGGAGAACGGAGGTGGGCCTGTGGCTGACCCAGGTAACGCGTGTTCTTCAGCGCAGGCTTGTTATTGATCATTGTTCAGCAGCCAGAGAACCGGAAAACGAATCAGGCTTTTGTCGCATTGACCTACATCACTGAATCGTTTTTCCGATTGTAACCGAAATGCCAGCACAAACAAATTGGGCGGCCAAGCGCAAGACGACAGGTTGTCTCAGGCTGACGGCCCTTCAGGCATTGATCGACTCGAAGGCGTGCATCGGCGCCGTCTTGGGGTAGAACTGAGGAAACTCCTCCTCCACGATCCAGGGCTCCTTCATCACCAGGTACACATCGAGGTATTCGGAATACCCCTCCCAGACGTGCAAGTCGTTCGCCTCGGCCACAGCCCGCGACAGCACGCCCATGCCGCCGAAGCTCTTGATCATCGACACGCTGACGATCTCGCTGCCGGAATGGAACACGGTCGCTGCCTCGAGCCCGCCGCCCTGGTGGTTGGCGAAGCGCGAGAAGATGGAGGCGTACGGGCATTCGGGCAACGGCTTGATGACCACCGACGGGGCGGTGTCGCCACTGACCGAGCAGGCCACTACCTCGATGCGCAGGCCCTTGAGCGAAACCGAATAGAACCCCTCGGGCATGCTGTCGCCCAGGATCACCACCATGTCGGCTTCGCCCTTGGCCAGCTTGGTGAGGTTGTCGGGGGATTCGGAACAGCTGAAGATGGGGCTGCACCCGGACAGGTTGCTGGCCACACCCGCCATGATCTGCTGGTTGATCTCCATCGACAGGGTGCTGTTCAGGGCGACCCGCAATGGCTGGCTTTGGCGTTCGCGCAGCTGCTTGATCTTCAGTTGCATGCGTTCGGAGCAGCGCACGATCTCCAGCACATGGGGCAGGATCCCGACCCCTTCCTGCGTCAGCGACACGCCTTTGTTGGTGCGGTCAAACAGCTTGAAGCCGCAGTGATCCTCCAGTTTTTTCAACTGCGCCGCCAGCGCCTGCACCGTCACGTGGACCTGCTCGGCGGCATCGGTGATCGACCCCGTTCTCGCGACGTTGGCGATGTTTCGCAGCACCTTGATATCCATTCGACACCCCTCCCAAGACGTGCTCAAGCCCGCATGCAACAAGGCCTGGAAGGATAACGCACAACCGCCGCCGCTGTCTGCTCGGTACGTCGGCTGGCAACAAGCGGCGGTTGAGGCACCTCAAAAAAAAGTGAAGTTTCTGCCATCATTTCGCCTGCTAGATTGGCGCCCAGATTTCAACGGGAAGAGATGCCAATGCTTACACTCAAACGGAATATTGATGACGCACTGCGCCTGAACAAGACGGTCAACGTGCTGGGCAAGGACTTCGCATTGAATGGCGGTTTTGGCCATTTCGTGGCGTTTTCCAAGAGCTGGGAAACCATGGGCGTGGACAAGTACTACGGCCAGGCCGACAAGGGTACCCGCTATCGCCGCTACAGCGATTTCGACTTCAACCCGGCGACCGGCGAGCTGCAGCAGCTCGAACACCGTGCCTATGAACAGTCCGAGGCCCATAACCAGTATGTGGGTGGCATGCGGCGCCACTTTGACGATGTGTCCAGCGATGTCTTCAACTCACCGGTGCTGCGCGCCCTGATCAAGCTGGACTTCGATGTGTACAAGGCCGTGCTGCCCGAAGAGCTGCACAACGTGCCTTGGCAGTGCCAGGTTCACCAGATCCGCATCGAGGTCAAACCCGGCGAGCAGATCGAAATCACGCCAGAAGGCATCCATTGCGATGGCTACCCTTTCAGCGGCGTGCACTTCTGGGGCCGCCATAACATCGAAGGCGCCACCAGCAAGGTCTATGACAAACAGTCGAACGTGATCGACTCCGGCACCTACCAGGAAATTCTCGACACCACGTATTTCCTCGACCGCGAGCTGCAGCACTACGTTACCCCGGCCACCAACCCCAGCGAATCGGAAATGGGCTATCGGCAGATCATCGCCATCTCTTTCTCCCGGCCGGGGACCGAACATGACATTGTCAAATAGCCTTGAGCAGGCAACGCGCAGCGTTGCCGTGCCCGACCGCATGAACGGCCTGACCATCAAGAAGGCCACGCCGTTTCATGCCACGCGCCTGGTCAATTTCCTCAAGCGGTTCGACGAGATTGCGTTTTGTGACTGGCAGAGCGAGGACCTGCTCAAGGGCTTGTTGAGCCATGACAACACGTTCTGCTACCTGGCGGAAAACCACAGCGGGGCGATCATCGGTGCCGTGGCCGGGGGGACGATGGGTACACGCGGTACCATCAACCACCTGGCAGTGTCGCCGGACTATCGCCACAGCCGCATCGGCACGTCCCTGACCAACTCGATCCTCAACGACTTCCGTCAGCATGGCATCCGCCGGGTGTTCCTGTTCATCGACCAGGACAATGCGTCGGCTGTGCGGTTCTGGAACCGACAGGGCTTCAGCCAGACGCGCGGCGAGATCACCTGCGAGGTCGATCTATGACCGACCTCGCCTTGCACCCGGTCTCGCGCAGGGAAAGCTTCGTCGATGCCTTGCCGGTGATCACCGGCTACTTCGTCGTGAGCTTCGTGTTTGGCGTGATGTGCATCAACGCCGGGCTGCCCTTGTGGCTCCCGGTGGCGATGTGCGTGTTCGTCTACGCAGGCGCCGCGCAGTTCGCGGCGCTGGCGCTGATCACCTCGGGTGCGCCGTTGCTGACCATCGCGTTGTCAACGCTGCTGATCAATTCGCGGCACATGCTCATGGCCATGTACATGGCCAAGCAGAGCGATGGGCTGGGCATCTCCAGGTCGCAAAAGCTGATGTATGCCTTTGGCCTGACCGACGAATCGTTCGCCTTGCACAGCCAACGCCTGCAAGCCGGCAAGTACACCCCGCCTGGCTACCTGCTGCAGTTCAACACCTGGTGCCACGCCAGCTGGATTGCCGGCGCCCTGCTCGGCGCCGTGGCCTCCGATGCGCTGAGTCGCTTCTCTGCATTCAAGCTGGACTACGCGCTGACCGCCATGATGATCTTCGTGCTGGTGTCGCTGTGCAACAGCCGGCCCAAGCTGATCGTCGCCCTGGTGGTGATTGCCGCGACCTGCCTGCTCAACGCGCTGTACCCCTCCCCTTTGAATGTGTTCGTGGCTACGGCCGTGGGCTGCGGAGTAGGCCTATGCCTGAAGAAAAATACCTGATCGGCGCGGTGGCCTTGATGATGGCCATCACCTACTTCACCCGGGCCACGCCCCTGCTGTTCCGAATGCAGGGCACGCCCAAGGTGTTCAACGACGTCATCGAGTATCTGCCCGTGGCGATCATCGCCAGCATCACCGTGCCCGCGCTGCTGATGGCCAAGGACGGCTCGCTGATGGCCATGAACGCCGACATGCTGGCCGCCGTGCCGGTGGTGATCGTGGCCTACTTCACCCGGAGTTTGATTTTCAGCGTGGCGGCAGGCATTGCCGCGCACGTCGCCATCACGCTTGTGGCGTGACGTCGATCTCAATTGCACCTGTGCGTAACGGCATCGAATCTACAAGGACACTGGCATGAGCCCTGCCCGTAAACACGTGACACTGGCAAACCTGAGCGAGTTTGCCCGCCTCATGCCCAAGGGCTTGCCACAGGACCAGGTGATCGCGGCACTGGATGACCTGTCGCTCAAGTGCTCGCTGAACTACCAGCTGAGCAAGACGTTTCTGGCCGAGGGCTGGATCGTGGAGTACCGCCACCTGCGTGCTGCAGCCCGGCTGAGCCCGGTCAACGACCTGCTTCTGTTCGCCACCGCCGGTGGCTTGAGGGTTATCAATGCCGATGGCACGCAGCAGATGATGAGAAGCGGCGACCAGCTTGTGCTGGCAGCGGACACCCAGGTGACGGTTTGGCCTGAGGGCGAGGATGGACATGCCAGTTTGATTGCACTGTCCGTTGAGTTGGATTTGGGGCAGGTGCTTGAAGATGTGGGGGATGAGCGGGTGTGGTAGGTGGGTGACGCCCAGGGGGGGGGCGTAACGGCAAGGCCGCTAACTCAGGCGTCACACAGTCCGTGTGGGAACGGCTTGCCGGGGCACCGGACCGGCCGCGATGGGCCGCAACGCGGCCCGGGCATGCAGGCGGTTAGCACACGGCCCGCCCCAACAACCTCCTAGTTCGTCTCAAGCTCATACGCCTTGCTCACGAACAACGCGGCGTACAGGCTCTTGCCTTCCTTGAAGGTGTAGGTTTCCTCGAAGTCGTCCCCAGCCGCCAGCTTCTGCGCAATGGCGCATTCCGAATCGCTGTGCTGCTTGGCCTTGGTGCCAAAGTCGCTGCTCCAGCTAGAAAACCCTACCGCTTGGCAGAAGTCGGCAAACTTGGCGTTGGGCGTGGTGTGCTGGAAGGCTTCGAATGCCGTACGCACGGGCTTGAAGCCGCTGTAGCTGAGCTCATAGCGCTCCACCTTGGCCTTGCGCGCCAGTTCCGACACTGCCTCGCTGAACATGGCCAGGCCAGAAGGCGGGCTGAAGGCGGCGACGATCTGGCCGCCCAAAGCTGCCTTGAACTGGGCCTGCACATCATCGAGTTCGGGCATCGAGTGCAAGGTGGCCTTGCGCACGATTTCGCCCACCTTCGAACCGTCGTTGCGGTGAGTGACCACGAACGTCATCACGCCCTCGCCATCGCTGGAGCGCTGCAACGTGAGGTCCAGGTCGATCCTGGTCCCGAATTGCCCTGTGCTGTTGACCAGGAAAGCGCCTGTGACAGGCTGGCGCGCCGCCAGGTTCACCCCCCAAGGCATCTTCGCCTGGCTCGCGCGGCCGTTGGCCGTCAGCTCGGCGGTAGGTTGGATTTCGTCGCTCACATCGGCGACACGGACGATGTCCTGGCCCTGGGCCGCGATATACGGGTCGGCCATCTGCATGCCCAGCAACTGGACATGGATCTCGCCATCCTTGCTGTCACCGCTGTGCGACAGTTTCAACGCATCGGCCTTCAGGAAAACGCCGGTCACGTAGCGTGATTCAAGTGCGTTCATCTGGTACTCGGCCCAGTTGCCCAAGCCTTCGTGCATGTCCATGCCGCGCATCGAGGCCATCACGCCGGCCATGCTGCGCATGAACTGTTGCGCGCCGTTGGTCTGCACGGCGGCCACACGGACCTCTGGGTCGGCCACTGTCAGGTTACCGGAGAGCGCCGAGTACGAAATGTCGCCTTCGGACAGCACGTCTTCAAGGAAGTAGCGTTCTTTGAAGTCTTCGTAGTACGCCATGGCTTGCTTCTTGCCACTGCTCGACACCACGGCATAGGTGACGCCGAGCGCTACCGCCACGACCGCCACACCGCCAATCAACTTCTGCTTTGCGTTCATCTGCTTGATCATGGGTTATGCCTTACTGGACCTGTGCCGACGCGTTTTTCCAGTCGTTCACAAACTGTTGGGAGACTTCGGGCGTCCAGTTGGAGTCGATGCCTGCATTGGGGAATTCCTTGGCCAGCACGGCGCCATAAGACACGCGATCGGCGCAGCGCTCCTGCTCGCAGGCCTTCGGCTCGCCCACACTGTAGGCGCGGTAGGTAGGAATGGCGCGACCGTCTTCGAGCGGGTAGTAAGGGGTGGCGTTGGCAACCTGGGCCACGTACCAGCCTTCGGGGTATTGCTGCTCGGCAAGCAGACGCCCTTCGCCTGGGTAGTCGACGGTGTAGAACTCGCCCTTCTTGCCGGTGACATGCACCATCATCGGCGTCACGTTCTGCGACGACGTAGGGTCCTGCTGCTGCAGCGGCGAAGGGAAACGCACCTTGATGCCGGCCATCTGCGCCAGTGCCTCGGTTTCACGCCCCTTGAATTCACCCATGCGCTCCTGCAACTGCTGGTAGCGCTCAAGCACACGGGTGTGCTCCCAGGCCAACTGCTGCTGACGATTGCGGGCTTCACGCACGCGCTGCTTCTCGCGCTGCTGCGCCCAGTTGGTGCCGTTGCGCACATCGAAGTACAGACCCTGGCGGCCCATGCCGATGCGGTTGCGCACGATCTTCTGGTCGTCGTTGCCCCAGATTCTATTGGAAATGGCCGACAGGTCCTTGACGATGAGCAGGTCGGCCACATCGGTGGTGCTCGGCGATGCGTTCTTGATCAGGTCGAAGGCCTGCAGCGCAGTTTCCTTGTATTTCGCCGGGTCCAGGGCGAAGGCGTCGTCCGGGGTTACGCCGACGTAGTACGGGTCGGCGAGGAACGGCCCTACAGCGCCGTAGGTAGGACGGGCGAACGCCAGGTACACCTTCATGTTCCGATCGGGAATTTCACCCACCAGCAACGCCACCTGGTCCGCTTCGGCCGTGAGGTAGCTGACCGACTTGTCCTTGACCGCCGCCTCGTAACGCTTGCTGAACATCAAGGCGCTGGGGTGGACGTAGATGCGATTCCAGTCGTTGCCGCGGTAGGTGCCTTCGGCTTTCCAGCTGATCTTCTCGAAATTGCCCGCACCAAAGCCGGAAGCCGGACAGGGCATGGCTGGCGTGGTGCCGAACGTGAGGGTGTCGCCTTCACTGATGATGGTGCTATTGAGCACCCACTTGCAGCCGGCAGCGTCGGTGATCTGCATCAGCTTGCTGTTTTTCAGCACCACTGAGCGGCCATAGTCCGAGGTGGGGGCTGCCGCCACAGCGGCGCCGGCTGCCTTGGGCGCGACGGCAGGCGCTGGCGCCGGTTCAGGTGCGGGCGCTGGGGTGGGAACAGCGGCCGGTTCTGGCTTGGCGGCCGGCGTAGGGGCAGCCGCCACGGCTGGTGCTGGCGCCTCGACAGGCGCAGGCGTAGCAGCAGGGGCAGGTGCCTCGGCTGGTGCTGGCGCAGAGGATGGCGCTGGTGTTTCAGTCTGCTGAGGGGCTGGGGCCGTGGAGGCGGCAGGTGCAGCAGCCAGGTTCATCAAGCCCAGGTTGCTGGCATTGCCAGCGCCGCTGGCATACAGCGCGCCCTTGCCATCGACCGCCTTCCAGCTGACCTTGGCCGTGGAGCAGTCCTTGGCGAACACGAACGGCAACTTGTTCAGCAGGCCCGAGAGCATGTCCGGGTTGTCCCAGGCAGGCCGGGTGATGGTCAGCTCGACCTCGGGCTTGCACCAGGTCGCGGCCTCACCGGGCACTTCGACCTTGATATTGTCCTTCTTGGAAAACGCCAGCTCGTGGGCGAAAGCCTGCGGTACCAAACCGCAAGCACCGATCACGGCGAGCGCAAGGGCGTGCTTTTTCATGGAAGTTCTCAAATCAGTTCCCAGGTGCCATTGGCCTGTTTGCAGAAGGTGTTCTGTTCCTGTTCGGTCTTGCCTTCCTTGGACTTCAGGCTGACCGTCACGGGGCGGCAAGCCGCCTCGGCAGCGACGGTCTGGGTAGGCAGGCTTTGCAGCGTATCCAGGTCGAAGCCTTGGGTTTCGCTACTGGCCGCCACGTCCAGCTCATCCAGGTTCACCGCCGGGGTAACGCGCTTGGCCACGGCCTGGGCCTTGGGCTCGACGTAGTCCTTGTGCACGTAACCGACGGTCACGCCTTTGCGCCCTACCAGCACCCAGTCGCCGGTTGAACCGACGGCCGTGAATTCGGTGTGGTTCTTCAGGCTGCCGACTTTCTCGCCCTTGGCGTTGGGCGCCGCGCGCACATTGAGGTTGTCGCTGGTGGTCACGTAGGGTTCGTTGATCAGCTTCATCGACGGAACGGCCTGGATCTTCGGCGCGCGCTTGACCTCGACCTGCTTGGTCTTGGTGTACTCCTTGCCTGTCACGATCTGCGCGCTGGCGCCGGAGTGGTCGGACTTCCAGGTCACCGGCTGTGCATTGGCCGTGGCCTGTTGCTGGCTCAGCACTTCCTGAGTGCGCATGGCCAAGGCCTGCTGGTCTTTTTCATCGAGCATGTTGCCGATGCGGTTGCCCACGTAGGCACCGATGCCGCCTGCGATCAAAGCGGCCGCCAGCTTGCCGTTGCCGCTGCCCATGGTCGAACCGATGGCAACGCCCGCCAGGCCGCCGATCACGGTGCCGGCTTGTTCTTTGCTGATGCCAAGCTGGGCGCAGGCGGTGGTCGAGGCGATGGCGACAGCCAAGAGGGAGGCGATGAATTTCTTATGCACGTGGATCACTCCATTTTCCAGTGGACGCACAGCCGTAAACCGCAGCCTCTCGGGCAGCAGCGTGGGCGTGGGTGTGATGGGCTTGCAGGGGGGAGCCAGTGGAAGCCGCAGAAGGCGACGCCACGGGTGAGCGAACAGTGAGGGGTATGTGTAGCGAAGCGCAAAGCATCCAACGAATCCATGTCAGGAAGCGCTCATCGCCCGGCGCACGTAGTCATTACGGCGTGTTGTCCAGGCATGAGAGGCGAACAGAGGCGGCATTGTAGCGCAGGTGGCGAATGGCAGATCAAGACAAAATGTTGCGGATGGCTGAGCGGCATGTGATCGCTTTGGATCGGTACTTTTGCTCTCGGAACTCAGATTAATCCCCTTCCTTGTAGGCCGTTTCCGAAACATACTGCCCTGCTGCTCAAACGGTTGCGACGGGGCAGGTCGCGTTCTAGTCTCGGCGGGTCGTTGCAGATCAACGACCGGCTTTGACAGGCCGACCCTTCTCCGCACACGTGCAACCCTTATGGCGGTGGTACGTGGGGCACCTTGTGTGCGCCGAGTCTCCGGAGTCCTCGGTCTGTCAACCCGCGTATCGCTGCCACCCTCTTGTTTGACAGCAAGGCCGTAGCAGCCCGACTGACTCTGGAGCTACTTATGCGCAAGATGGTCCCTGACCCACCTCACCCTCCCCCGCTCGCACCGGACGTTGATGCAGTTCATACCGGCGAATGGGGACTAAACAAATGCCAACCGATGACAAAAATGAACCCACCACCGTTGGCAGGACCCGTTTTCACCAGGGCGATGACAACACACACCCGCTGTTCCGCATCGAGCCTGGCATACCCTGCCAGGATGCCAGGGAGCAGGCGTCCGAATTGATGGGGTATGTATGCCACATGGTGATCAAGGGGCTGATGGAAAGCGACCAGAAATTGCTATGGGCTTCGCATTACCTAGGCGCGATGGCTAAGGCGCTGCTGGATGATGCGGAGCTCGGGTTAATGAACGAAGGGTCGTAGGGTTTCCCTGTCAACTTGCCCGAATTGCCGGCCGCCCTGTCGTTGCCTCTAGCACACAGGGCGGTGTGGAAGCGACGAGCTGTCACAATTATTCGGTTGACGCAGGAGTGCAAGGGAACATGATTCGGCATCAAGCAGGCTGAATGTTTCGTGGAGGGCGGTATGAGGTACAGCAGCGCGCTTGACGTCCTCAAAGCCCATTGGGATTTCAAACTCCCAGTAGACGCCAAGGCTATTGCTCAGAAAATGGGTATCGAGGTACGGCCGGCAGAGCCAGGCTCCCAAGAAAGCGGACACTATGTGTTCCGAGATAGAGCCCCGCTTATTACCTACAACCCATCTGAAACCACAGTTCGTCAACGCTTCACCATTGCACATGAAATCGGCCATCACGTTAATGGCGATATTGACGCGCCAAGGGATACCGACCGTCAAATGAGCGCATCGGTACGCGACCCCAGGGAAGTTGCAGCCAACCGGTTTGCAGCGGCTCTTTTGATGCCGGCTGCCCTGGTCAAACACATGATTTTCGAAGAAAAAGTGACAGACTTGAAGCGGCTGGCCAATGCATTCGGCGTCTCCACGGCTGCCATGGAGTACCGATTGAGGAATATTGGGATCCTATGAGCGAGGAAGACGGAGGCCTAGCGGGAGGTGAGAGTAGCATCAATGAAAATCTACTCTCGAGATATCTAGAAAAGGAGCTTTGGCGTTTCAAATGGGAGCAGGGACTTGCCAAGTTAGCGCTGGGCTTGGCGCTTTTCTTTTACAGCCTCCTCGTCGCTTTTATTTTAATCGAAAAAGGCAGGATTGCCATGGGGAAATGGTATTTCGTAGCCAGTTTCAAATCCCACACTGTCACCGACCTACCTATCATCCTGGCATTGGCCTCTATTCCTACCATTCTGCTTATCGCTTTGCTTCGTTATTTCCACCACCGTGACAAGCCATCCGAAGCGCAAGAGACGCTACTACCCGCCAGCCTGCAGACAGCGAAAGACGTCATGGATCTTTTGAAGAAGGAGTGACGCGCGCCTCTTTGAAGGCCGTATTTCGCGTAGGCGTTCAAACCACAATGCTCGTCCGTGCAGCTATCAATGGATTGCGCTGTAAATTAGGAATTAATCCAAAGCATTACCTGGCTTTACCCGTTACCAGACATCACGGAAAACGAAAAAGCCCCGCAGACCTAAATCTGCGGGGCTTTACGTGTATGGCGGAGAGATAGGGATTTGAACCCTAGGTACTGTTGCCAGTACAACGGATTTCGAATCCGTCCCGTTCGACCACTCCGGCATCTCTCCAATGCCGCGCATCATACCAGTGAATTCTGAAAACGCAAACCTTTATTTTCAAAAAAACCGCGTGGTATCAGGCGCTTGCGTGTGCGTGCGCCTTACAGCGGCACGCCCAGGCGCTTGGCAACTTCTTCGTAGGCTTCGATCACATCGCCCAGGCCCTGACGGAAGCGGTCCTTGTCCATCTTCTTGCGGGTTTCCTTGTCCCACAGGCGGCAGCCGTCGGGGCTGAACTCGTCGCCCAGCACGATCTGGCCGTGGAAGACACCGAACTCCAGCTTGAAGTCGACCAGCAGCAGGCCGGCGTCGTCGAACAGCTTGGTCAGTACGTCATTGACCTTGAGCGACAGCTTCTTCATTTCGACCAGTTGCTCGGCGGTGCCCCAGCCGAAGGCGACAACGTGGGATTCGTTGATGAAGGGGTCGCCCTTCTCGTCGTTCTTCAGGAACAGCTCGAAGGTGGAAGGCTCCAGCTTGATGCCCTCCTCCACGCCCAGGCGCTTGACCAGGCTGCCGGCTGCGTAGTTACGCACGACGCATTCGACCGGAATCATGTCCAGCTTCTTGACCAGGCATTCGTTGTCGCCCAGCAGTTTGTCGAACTGGGTCGGCACGCCAGCTTCTTCGAGCTTCTGCATGATGAAGGCGTTGAACTTGTTGTTCACCGTGCCCTTGCGGTCCAGCTGCTCGATGCGCTTGCCGTCGAAGGCCGACGTGTCGTTGCGAAACAGCAGGATCAAGCGGTCGGCGTCATCGGTCTTGTAAACCGATTTGGCCTTGCCGCGGTAGAGTTCGTCGCGTTTTTCCATGATTGGGCTCCGCTTGCGTGAGGGGTGGGCTAGGCGATGGCGCGCCAGTCGAGCCCGTGTTCCTGATTTGCCACCTCAAGCCAGTCAGGGTCGCACCCAAGGGTGTCGACGAAGCACTGGCGGGCCAGGTGTGGCAGGTTGTTCTTGCTGCTGAGGTGGGCCAGCACCAGGTGCTGCAGGGTATTCCAGCCCAGCTCATGTACCAGGCTCGCGGCCTGGTGGTTGTTCAAATGCCCGCGCATGCCGCCGACCCGCTGCTTGAGAAAGTAGGGGTAGTGACCACGCGCCAGCATGTCGCGGCAATGGTTGGCTTCGATCAACAGCGCATCCAGGTCGCGATAGCCGTCCAGCAGCCGCGCGTCGTACGAGCCCAGGTCCGTCAGCATGCCGAAACGGCGTGTACCGTCGCTGACCACGTACTGCAACGGTTCGTGGGCATCGTGCTCAACGCGCGATGCCGTAACCTCCAGGCTGCCGACGCTCAGGCGCTGGCCGCACGCCAGGAAACCGGCCACCTCCACCGGCTTGCGCAGCCCGCGCAAGGTGCCTTGGCTCAGGTAGACCGGTACATTGTAGCGCCGCGACAGCAGACCAACCCCATGCACGTGGTCGGCATGTTCGTGGGTGACCAGCACGGCGCTCAGCTGAGCGGCCGACACACCGAGCAGCGCCAGGCGCCGCTCGGTCTCGCGCAGGGAAAAGCCGCAATCGACCAGGATGTAGGTATCACCACTGGCGATCAGCGTGCCGTTTCCCTGGCTACCGCTTCCAAGTACGGCGAAGCGCACTTAACCCAGGTGGTCCTGAATGGCGCTCAGCACACGGCGAGCGACATCGGCCGGAGCCACGGTGTTGATGTTCTTCTCGACCGTGACCTGCACGTTCTCACCCACTTTGCTCAGACGTACCTGATAGCGCTCGGCACGGGCTTCGCGCTCTTCCTTGGTGGGCTCGCTGCCGAACACACGACCGAAGAAGCCAGGCTTGTTCTCCTTGTCTTCGGGTTTTTCGGACAGGTTGATGTAGTACAGGCCCAGGCTGCGGTTGATGTCCTCGACCCGCCACTGGCCACCCTGCTCCAGGGCACGACCCACGCTGGACCAGGCGCGATCCAGGTCGGCGCCCACGTTCAGGACCGGGTTGCCGCTGCCGTCTTCGCTCAGGCTGACGCGGTTGGGCACATCGAAATCACGTTCGGCCAGCAGCGACACCGAACCGCCCTTCTCGGCGCTGCGGTTCATGCTGGCGAGCAACTCGTCGACCAGCAGGGCGTCGGCGCCGGTGTTGGTGGAGCTGGACGGGAAGTCGGGTTCGGCGCTGCTACCAGCCGGGCGCTCGACGGTGACAACGTACACCTCGGAGGTGTTGCGCTGCACGCCGGGCTCCATGCGCACACGCACGCGCACTTCGCTTTCGTTGCTGCTGGCCGTGCTGGCCAGGCGCTGACCAAGGGAGGCCGAGAGTTCGTCGAAACGCTGCCAGGTGGTGCTGAATTCGCCCGTTTGCGGGCGCTCTTCAGCAATACGGAAGCCGTTGTCCTCGAAGAACTGACGCGCCACCGGCCAGACTTCGGCCGGGGCGTGCTGGGCCAGCACCCAACGGCTGCTGCCGCTGCGCTGCAAGCTGTAGTCGTTGGCCTGGCCCGCACCGCCGGTCAGCGGCTGCGGACGCGGCACTTCGTACTCACCGCTGACATTGTCGTCGGCAACGTTGCGCGGGATGGGCAGCAGGGGGTCGAGGCGCTTGACGCCGCTGACGTCCGAGGGCAGCTGCATGGGCGCGGTCGAGTGCGCCTGCAGGTAATCGCTGCCGCGGTCGCGGAAATAACCATCCTCGCCCCACAGCCAGCCGCACCCACTGGTGCTGGAGATGATCAGGGCAAGGGCAGAAAGGCCAGCCAGTCGCTTCATGCAGGGTACTTCCTCTTAAACCAGTACGCCGGACTGGCGCAGGGCAGTACGGACTTTGTCGTGGCAGCCTTCGCTGAGCCAGGTCAGTGGCAGGCGAATGCCTTTTTTCATCAGGCCCATCTCGACCAGCGCCCATTTGACGGGGATCGGGTTGGACTCGCAGAACAGGTCTTTGTGCAGGGGCATGAGCGTGTCGTTGATTGCGCGGGCCTTCTCGGCATTGCCCTCAAGGGCGGCCTCGCACAGGTCGGCCATTTGCCGCGGGGCGACGTTGGCCGTGACCGAAATGTTGCCCTTGCCGCCCATCAGGATCAGCTCGACGGCGGTTGGATCGTCACCGGACAGCACGATGAAGTCGCTGGAAACGCCCTCGATGATGGCCTTGGCGCGGGCCATGTCACCGGTGGCTTCCTTGATGCCGATGATGTTGGGCACCGTCGAGAGGCGGATTACGGTTTCGGCCTGCATGTCGCAGGAGGTGCGGCCTGGCACGTTGTACAGGATCTGCGGGATGTCGACCGATTCGGCAACGTGCTTGAAGTGCTGGTAAAGGCCTTCCTGGGTCGGCTTGTTGTAGTACGGCACGACCAGCAGGCAGGCATCGGCGCCGGCATTCTTGGCGTTCTGGGTCAGGTGCACGGCTTCGGCAGTGGAGTTGGCACCGGTGCCGGCGATGACCGGGATCGGGGTCTTGCTGCGCTTGACGCGCTCGACCACGTGCTTGATGACCAGGATGTGCTCTTCGACATCCAGCGTGGCGGACTCACCGGTGGTGCCGACGGCGACGATGGCGTGGGTGCCGTTTTCCAGGTGGAAGTCTACAAGTTTGTCGAGGCTGCCCCAGTCAACACGCCCTTGTGCATCCATGGGAGTGACCAGTGCCACCATACTGCCCGCAATCATGTATCTGCTCCTGCCGGAAAAAGAGAGCGGTAATGGTACTGGGGGCATCGGCCTTGCACAAGCGAAGCAGGCGGGCGGAGCATTCCCCTCGGCGCCTTATTTCGCTACCCTTGATGCTTTGATCGGTGCAGCACGGCCCGCCGGGCCGTAGACCCTGCTCCCCGCCAGCGCCCCGTCCTCGCCTGCGAGTGCCGAGCGCTGCCTACAGGAGGCTTTCGCCCGTCCTGCACCGACCGCTCATCGCTTTAGGAATGCTGCATGTCCACCCCCACTGTCCGCGAACAATTCCTCGTCATCAGCGCCTTGGGGCCCAACCCCATGGAGCTGGCCAATGTACTGAGCCGCGCAGCCTTCGAAAACCGCTGCGCGGTGGTTACCTCTCGCTTGAGCCGCCATGGCGAGACCAGCGCACTGGTCTTGCAGGTCGGCGGCAGCTGGGATGCCCTGGCGCGCCTTGAGGCCATGCTGCCTGGCCTTGGCAAGAAGCATGGCCTGACCCTGGACGTGGTGCGCAGCGCCGACCAGGAAGTGCGCCCGCAGGCCCTGCCCTACGTGGCCTATGTCAGCGCCGCCTACCGCCCAGACATCATCAACGAGCTGTGCCAGTTCTTCCTCGATCACCGTGTCGAGCTCGAAGCCATGACCTGCGACACCTACCTGGCACCGCAGACCGGCAGCAGCATGCTCAACGCTCAGTTCACGGTGATCCTGCCGGCCGGCACCCAGATCAGCTGGCTGCGCGACCAGTTCTTGGACTTTGCCGACGCGCTGAACCTGGACGCCCTGATCGAACCCTGGCGCCCACAAAACCCTGTCTGAGGAGGTTCCCATGGCCGTTGCACTCGACCAACCTGTCCCCGACTTCACTGCCCAGGCCACCAGCGGGCAGACGGTCAGCCTGTCGGCGCTCAAGGGCCGCCAGGTGGTGGTGTATTTCTATCCGAAGGACAGTACTCCAGGCTGTACCACTCAGGGCCAGGGCTTTCGCGACCAGCATGGCGCCTTCGAAGCCGCCAATACCGTGGTGCTCGGCGTCTCGCGCGACGGCATGAAGTCCCACGAGAACTTCAAGGCCAAGCAGGGCTTCCCGTTCGAGTTGATCAGCGACAAGGACGAAGCCCTGTGCCAGCTGTTCGACGTGATCAAGCTGAAAAAGCTGTACGGCAAGGAATACATGGGCGTGGACCGCAGCACCTTCCTGATCGACAAAGACGGTGTGCTGCGTCAGCAATGGCGTGGGGTAAAGGTACCCGGCCATGTGGATGCGGTACTGGCCGCGGCCCAGACGCTGAATCAGGCCTGATCGAAGCAGGGGCTGCGCCAACCTCGGTGCAGCCCAAGCCTGTCAGAGCAAGGGCGACACGCTGGGCTCCTGGCGAGGCCAGGCGTCCAGCACGGCCTTGATCAGGGTAGCCAGCGGGATGGCGAAGAAAATCCCCCAGAACCCCCACAACCCACCGAACAGCAAGACCGCGCAGATGATCGCCACCGGGTGCAGGCTCACCGCCTCGGAGAACAGCAGCGGTACCAGCACGTTGCCATCGAGCGCCTGGATGATCGCGTAGACCGTCATCAGGTAGATGAACTGGTCTCCCCAGCCCCACTGGAACAGGGCAATCAGCGTCACCGGCACGGTGACCACCACCGCCCCGACATAGGGCACCACCACTGACAGCCCGACCAGGAGGGCCAGCAACGCAGCATAGTTCAGGCCCAGGGTGATGAACGCGATGTAGGTCGCAATGCCGCAGATCAGAATTTCGATGCCCTTGCCCCGAATGTAATTGGCGATCTGCCGGTTCATCTCGCTGCCCACGCGGTTGAGCAAGGTGCGCTGACGCGGCAGGTAGCCACTGACCCAGCGGCCAATCAGCTCACGGTCCTTGAGGAAGAAGAACACCAGGATCGGCACCAGCACCAGGTAGATCATGGCGTTGACCAGCAGCGGCAGGCTGGACAGGGAGAAGGTAAGCGCCCATTGCCCGAACTTGCCGATCTCGCCGCGGACCGACTCGATGGCATGCAGCACCTGCTCGTCCGACACTAGGTGCGGATAGCGCTCTGGCAGCAGGAGCAGCAATGACTGCCATTTACCAAGCATGCCTGGCAGCTCGTTGAACAGGGTGATCAGCTGGTGCCACAGCAGCGGCACCAATACCAGAATGAACACCGCCAGTGCGCCCATGAACAGGGCAAATACCAGCAGGACCGCCAGTTTTGTAGGCACTCGCAGGCGCTCCAGGGCGTTGACCAGCCCTTGCATGAGAAACGCCAGCACCATGCCCGCCAACACCGGCGCCAGCATCCCGCCCAGCGTGAGCACCGCCGTGAACGCCAGAAACAGCAAGACCGCCAGCACCACCGCTTCTTCATCGGAGAAGTAGCGTTGGACCCAGTCGCGTAGCACTTTGAACATGAACGATCCTTGTGGGACTCAGGCCTTGCGCAGCCAGTAGGTGTAGGTACCGGCCTCGGCCGTTTCGTGCAACAGGCTATGACCGGCCAGTTTGGCAAAGGTGCGCAGGTCGCGTTGGGAACCTGCGTCGGTGGCGATGACCTTGAGTACGGCACCGCTGGCCAGGCCATTGAGCGCCATCTTGGCCTTGAGCAGTGGTAACGGGCAGTTCAGCCCGCTGGCATCGAGCTCGGCGTCACAGGTCAGGGGGGTGCTCATCAATGGGGCTCTCCAGGGCAATGCCGGCCTACGGCCTGATCGGCCGCCTAGGATAGCGCCACTGGTCGCCAACGTGTGAGCCCGCTACAGTAGCAATCTTTGACCGACGCGAGCTTCGTGCATGAATCTACTGCGCCCTACCCTGCTGACGCTGGCCTGCCTGATGGCCCTGCCTGGCCATGCTGACGACCTGCCGTCGCTGGGTGACGCCAGTTCGGCGATCGTCTCGCCCCAGCAGGAACACCAGCTTGGCCGCGCCTGGCTGAGCCTGTTGCGCGGCCAGGTCAACCAGCTCAACGACCCGCAGCTCAAGGACTACGTGGAAACCAGCGTGTACCGCCTGGCCGAAACCAGCCAGTTGCAGGACCGTCGCCTGGAATTCATCCTGATCGACAGCCGCGAACTCAACGCGTTTGCAGCGCCAGGCGGCATCGTGGGTGTCAACGGCGGGTTGTTCCTCAATGCGCAGACCGAGGGCGAGTACGCCTCGGTACTGGCGCACGAACTGGCGCACTTGTCCCAGCGTCACTTCGCCCGGGGCATCGAGGCACAGCAGCGCATGCAATTGCCGATGATGGCGGCGTTGCTTACCGGTATCGTGCTGGCGGCCGGTGGCGCGGGGGATGCCGGCATCGGCATGATTGCCGGCACCCAGGCGGCAGCGATTCAGGAACAGCGCAGGTTCTCCCGGCAAAACGAGCAGGAAGCTGACCGCATCGGCATCCAGAACCTGGAAAAGGCTGGCTACGACCCGCGCAACATGCCGACCATGTTCGAACGCCTGGCGCGTCAGTACCGTTACGACGCCAAGCCGCCGGAATTTCTGCTGACGCACCCGGTAACCGAGTCGCGTATCGCCGACACCCGTAACCGAGCCGAGCAGGCGCCGAAAGGCGGTGTGGAAGACAGCCTGCGCTATCAGCTGATCCGTGCCCGGGTAGCGCTGACGTATGAGGGTACGCCGGGGCTTGCGGCCAAGCGTTTTCGCGCCCAGCTCGACGAAGACCCCAAGCTCGATGCGGCGCGCTATGGGCTGGCGCTGGCACAGATCAAGGGTGGTCAGCTCAACGAGGCTCGGGAGATGCTCAAGCCGCTGCTGGCCAAGGCGCCCAATGACATTACCTACAACCTGGCGCAGATCGACCTGGATATCACCAACAATCGCCTGGCCGATGCACAGCAACGGGCCGAGCGTATTCAGGGGCTGTACCCGGGTAATTACCCGCTCAAGCAGGTGCGCGCCGACCTGTTGGTCAAGCAGAACAAGCCGGCCGAGGCGGAGCAGGTATTGAACGACCTGATCAAGAGCCGCCCGGATGATCCGGATGTGTGGTACGACATGGCCGAGGTGCGGGGCTTATCGGGCAATACCATCGGCCTGCACCGGGCGCGTGCGGAATACTTCACCTTGGTGGGGGACTTCGATCAGGCCATTCAGCAGCTCGACTATGCCAAACGCCGCGCTGGGGGGAATTTCCCGCTGGCTTCGCAGATCGACCAGCGCCAGCGAGAGGTCCTGGAGCAGCAGCGCATGGTGCGGGAGATGATGGGGCGCTGAGGCGTTTTAGGGGCTGGAGCGGAACCGCTCACAAGGCTTAGCAGCCCGCCTGTGGGAGCGGTCTCGCCGGGGCGCCGGACCGCTCATACAGAGGTTTTTCTACGAGGGTAATTGCGCCAACATGAGCGTTTAAGCCAGCGCTTGCCTCACGCGTTCCCGGAAAGTTTCAACCTGGCCGCCTGGGTGAAATCCAGCATCCGGTTCAGCGGCTTGATGGCTTTGGGCACCAAGGCTGGGTCGACGAAGATCTCGTCGCCGCCATTGCGCAGGCAATCAAGCACGCGCTCCAGCGTATTCATCGCCATCCACGGGCAGTGGGCGCAGCTGCGGCAGGCCGCGCCGTTACCGGCGGTGGGGGCTTCCACAAATACCTTGTCCGGGCACAGCTGCTGCATCTTGTAGAAGATGCCGCGGTCGGTGGCGACGATGAAGGTTTTGTTCGGTAGCGTCTGGGCAGCCTTGATCAGCTGGCTGGTGGAGCCCACGGCATCCGCCAGGTCGATCACCGACTCCGGCGACTCGGGATGGACCAGCACCGCAGCGTCCGGGTACAGGGCTTTCATGTCGGCGAGCTGACGCGACTTGAACTCCTCATGAACGATGCAGGCACCGTCCCACAGCAGCATGTCGGCACCCGTCTGCTTCTGGATGTAGCGACCCAAATGCTGATCGGGGCCCCAGATGATGGTCTCGCCATTGTCCATCAGGCTTTCGACGATCTCCAGCGCGCAACTGGAGGTGACCACCCAATCGGCCCGTGCCTTCACGGCAGCGGACGTGTTGGCGTAAACCACCACGGTACGCTCGGGGTGCTGGTCACAGAAGGCAGAGAATTCTTCGATGGGGCAACCCAGGTCGAGCGAGCAGGTCGCTTCGAGGGTGGGCATCAGCACGCGCTTGTGGGGCGTAAGAATCTTGGCGGTTTCGCCCATGAAGCGCACGCCTGCCACGATCACGGTCTCGGCAGGGTGCTGCTTGCCAAAACGAGCCATTTCCAGCGAGTCGGACACACAGCCGCCGGTTTCCTCCGCCAGGGCCTGGATGACCGGGTCGCAGTAGTAATGAGCAACCAGCACGGCATTTTGCGCCTTGAGCTCGGCAGCGATGGCCGCACGGTATTCGGCCTGCTGCTCGTCTGTCAGCGGATTGGGCTGCTTGGCGTCAAGGTGAGCCTGAACCAACAAGCGTTCGGAAATCTGGGTCATGATCGCTGGACCTGCAGGCGCGTGCGCGCATCAAATCGAGTGTATCACCCGGCCCTGACAGATCGGCTAAGGGCGCCGGACGGCGCAGGCCGCCACGGCCCTCTGCGGGCGCGGATTATTATGGAGGCCGAAGGCTACAGAGAAACCCGAGATTTCTAAAGCGGTTTTTATCCAACCCCTACCTGCCCTCGCGCCAGCGGCCCAAGGGCAAGTAGCGCCGGGCTGTCAGCGCTGCGGCGAGAGCATTGCCAGCTGCGTGTTAACGAACGCGGCAAAGGCTTCGAGCGTCATTTTTTGGCCGTTGAAATCAACCATGCCATCGGCGTAGTGCAACGCGCTGATCACTTTATCGCCCTCCACCGTGGCCAGGCCGCTTTGCACGGCCATCAAACCGACCATTTCCCCTGCCTGGCCAGACTGCGTAGCGATGGCCTGGGCATCGGTCTGACCGTCGAGCAGCGCTTGCAAGGTGGCCAGGTCCCCTAGCATCGGCTTGGACAAGGACAGCTTGCCGGTGACCTGCGTCACCATCTGCTTTAGCGCCTGATCTTGTGGCAAGTCGAAGGAAGACGGCGCATCGAAGTCCATTGCCACATTGAAGTGACTCTCGCCATTGGCGGTCTTGAGGCTCAAGTCTTCGAGCGCCACCTTGGGTTTTGCCGCCAGCAGCGTGCGCAAGTCGCCCTGGAACTTGGCCTTTTCGGCTTCGGTCATGTTGATCTGTGGCGCCGACTGCCCGGCAGTTGCCGCGGCCTCGAACTCAGGCAAATGCGCTGCATACCAGTTGCTCAGCGCTTGCAGCGCGGGCGCATGGATGGACTTGAAGCCGACGATCATCTGGGCCTTACCGACCGCTCGCCCATCCCAAGTGATGTCCCCGAGTTTGTATTCAACACGCCCGCCAAAGGTGTCGGGGCCTTCGAGGCTTTGCAGGGTACTGAGCTCGCCCCCTTTGATGACCAGCGCCTGTTGCCTGGGCCCGAGAGTGACCTTGGTCTCTGCCAGATACAGGTCAGCGTTGCCCGTGAACAGGTTGTCATGCGCAGTCGCCGCCAGCTTGCCACCCAACTTCAGCCCATTGAGTTCAAAGATGACGGGCGGCTGGTCTTCACTTACCAGTTTCATCAGGAAGTGGTCGGCCTCGCCATGGAAGCGCGAATCCTTGCCATCGCGATCCCCGCTGACCCCAAGTTCCATGCCCGAGAACGCCAGGCTGGTGCCGTTGGCATCGTCGAGCTTGACCGGCGCCAGGTGAACCTGGCTGTCGACACTGCCGCCGTACCCCATGCTGGTCTGGGCGCTGAACGGCACGCGGTCACCGGCTGCTGCGTACCAAGGCGCCGTGACTTCGTCCTTGTCCAGCGTGGTATTGCTCAGCGCCAACACTGGCAACAACCTGAGGGTCTTGACGCGAGACCATGGGAACGGGCCGTGCTCGATCTGATCGGTCACGCCTACATCAAAATTTACCACCTGTTGGCTGTTGGCATGCACATCGCGAGCGATCACACGGTAGTGTGCCGTGCTGCTGAACCAACGCTGGTCCAGCGATACCAACTCGATGCGTACGCTACCACCTGTGTTCACCAGTGACTTTTGCAGCTGCGCGTTGCTCAGGGCCAAGGCATGGTCCAGCTCACCCGGCAGTTGCTTGCCGGTGTACCAGGCTCCGCCAACGACCACTGCGACAACGGCCACCGCTACGCCAGACAGGATTGCTACTGAAGTCTTCGTCATGAATTAAACCGATTGATGTCCATAAAGGCTCGCACATCGCCTGCGCAGCCAGGAAAATGCAGCATATCACCGAAGGCCAGGATGATTGGCGGCCGCGCCACTGGAAAGGCAGGGCGGCCCGTTGGACAGGCCCACTTCAAAGATGTCAATTTTTACGAACACGCTTATGGCATTTGCATTGACAAAAACGACGTTAGAAACGCTTGAGTTTGCGGTTTTATCGATAAAAATCGCGCATTCGAAACACCTTGTCATGTTTAACTTGACACCCAAGACCCTATCGTTTTTTATTTTGATCACTTGCGTGATCCAGTCACGCCTCTGCTGCTCCAACATAAAGGTGAACAATATGGAGCCCACCCGCTCGCCGCTGCTGCCTGCGCCCTTCGCTGTGCCTGTCTTTCAAGCCCTCGCCCAGGAGCCCCGTCAGCATGCAGCCTGAACCCAACGCACCCGAAGCCGGCCAACTGCGCAAGACCTTGCGTTTGTGGCATGTGATCATCATTGGCCTGGCGTACCTGACGCCCATGACCGTGTTCGACACCTTCGGCATCGTGTCAGGCATCACCGCTGGGCACGTACCGAGCGCCTATATACTGGCCCTGGCCGGCATCCTGTTCACGGCAGTCAGCTACGGAACCCTGGTCAAGCGCTTTCCCCAGTCGGGATCGGCCTACACCTACACCCAACGTGCCATCAATCCACACGTGGGCTTCCTGGTAGGCTGGTCTTCCTTGCTGGACTACCTGTTGCTGCCCATGGTCAACGCCTTGCTGGCCAAACTGTACCTGTCTGCCATGTTCCCCGAGGTGCCACAGTGGGTCTGGGTCGTGGCCTTCGTGTCCCTGATCAGCCTGATCAACATGCGCAGCGTCAATCTGGTTGCGCATTTCAACCTGCTGTTCGTTGGCGTGCAGGTGGCGATCATCGCGGTGTTCATCTACCTGTGTGTACGCGGGCTGGACCAGGGCGAAGGCCTGGGCACCGCATGGAGCCTGTTGCCCTTCGCCGACCAGCAGACCCACCTGAGCGCCCTGGCCGCTGGTGCAACCATTCTGTGCTTCTCATTCCTGGGTTTCGATGCGGTCACGTGCCTGTCCGAGGAAACGCGCGACCCAGCCAAAACCATACCGCGGGCCATCTTCCTCACGGCATTGATCGGCGGCGTTGTATTCATCACCGTTTCCTACTTCATTCAGGCCTACTTCCCCACCATGGCACGCTTTCACGATCAGGAAGCGGCGCTGCCGGAAATCGCTCTGTACGTGGGCGGCAAGCTGTTCCAGTCGGTCTTCATCGCGTGCACGGTGATCAACACCATCGCCTCGGGGCTGGCGTCGCAGACCAGCGTGTCGCGCCTGCTATATGTAATGGGCCGTGACAAGGTCATACCCGCGAGCGTTTTTGCGCGGTTGCATTCACGCTACAAGACACCCGTACTGAACATTGCCGTGGTGGGGGTGATTTCGCTGTCGGCCACCTTCTTCGACCTGGTCACCGCCACCTCCATCATCAACTTCGGTGCATTGGTGGCGTTCAGCTTCGTCAACTTGTCGGTGATCAATCACTGCTACCTGCGAGAGGGCAATCGCCGAGGGCTGGCCAACCAGCTGAAGTACCTGGTACTGCCCACAACAGGCTTTTGCATCATCGTTTCGCTGTGGCTGGACCTGAACATGCACTCGCTGCTGTTCGGCGGGGTCTGGGCCACGCTGGGCCTGGTGTACCTGGCCTGGTTGACCAAGGCGTTCAGAGCGGCGCCGCCCAACTGTATCGCCGAGGGATGACGCGTACCGACCATGCACAGCTCAAACCCACCCGGTTTCTTCGATATCACCAGTGAGCAGGGCCTGCTGCGCACCTCGATCGCGGTCACCCTGTTCATCGCCAGCATCGGCATTGCCTTTGGCTTGGCATCGGGCTCGTTTTCCATCGTGTTCGACGGCGTCTACTCGCTGGTGGATGCCAGCATGAGCGGGCTGTCGTTGATGGTGGTCAGGCTGATCACTTCCCATGCCAGCAGCCTGCAGATGTCGCGCAAACTGCGCGAGCGCTTCACCATGGGCTTCTGGCACCTGGAACCGATGGTGCTGGCACTCAATGGCATCCTGCTCAGCGGTGTTGCCATCTACGCCCTGATCAACGCTGTGAGCAGCCTGCTGGAAGGTGGACGTCATCTGGAGTTTGGTATCGCCATGATCTATGCGGCGCTCACCGTCACCGCCTGCGTGAGCATCGCGGTGATCGAGGGCAAGGCCAACCGCAAGCTGCGGTCGGACTTCGTCGCCATGGACGTGAAGGGCTGGGTGATGTCCGCCAGCATCACGGCGGCGCTGTTGATCGCCTTCTGCTTTGGCTATGCCGTGCAGGGCACATCGCTTGAATGGGTATCGCCCTACATCGACCCGGCCGTGCTGGCACTGGTCTGCCTGGTGATCGTACCCTTGCCAATGTCGGTCGTTCGCCAGGCGTTGGCGGATATCTTTCTCGTCACGCCGGGCGATCTCAAGCAGCACGTAGACGCGGTTGCGCAGGCTTTCGTCGAACGCCATGGCCTGCAGTCCTACCGCGCCTATGTGGCCAAGGTGGGACGCTCGCGGGAGATTGAGCTGTACTTCATCGTGCCGCCGCAGATGGCGGCCAAGACCATCGAGCAGTGGGATGCCTGGCGCAACGAGATCGGCGAGGCCATCGGCGGCGAAGGGCCCAATCGCTGGCTGACGGTCGTATTTACCGGCGACCCCGAGTGGGCCGAATGAGCATCAGGACTCAGCCACGCAGGCGTTCGATCAGCGGCAGCGCTTCGATTTCAGGGCGGGCAAAATAGTAACCTTGCATCAGCTCGATACCCAGCGCGGCCAACGCCTGGCACTCGGCTGCTGTTTCCACGCCCTCAGCGACCAACAGAATGTCCAGCCGCCGCGCCACCAGTACGATGCCTGCCACGATCGCCTGACGCACCGGGTCGGCGCCAAGGTTGCGTGTCAGCGCCATGTCCAGCTTCAGGAGGTCCGGTTGAAACTCGGCAAGCAGGTTCAGGCCCGAATAGCCTGAGCCGAAATCGTCAATGGCCGTGGTGAAGCCCTGCCGGTCGTACTCGCGGAAAATGGACTTCAGGTGTTCGGTGTCCTCGACCCGTTCGCCTTCGGTCACTTCGAAAATCAGCCTGTCGGCCGGAAAATCGAACTGCTTGGAGGCCTCGAGCGTCGCGCGGATACAGGTGGCGGGGCGGTACACGGCGTTGGGCAGGAAGTTGATGCTGAGCTTGCAATCCTGCACACGGTTGAGCCCAAGCTCGGAGGCTTTTTCGATGGCCTTGACCCGGCAAGCCTGGTCGAAGCGATACAGGTTATCGGGTGTGACCTTGGCCAGCACCTGCGCAGCCCCCTCCCCCCCGACACCTCTGACCAACGCCTCGTAGGCGTAGGGTTTACCCGAAGGCTGGTGAACGATAGGTTGAAAGGCCATTGTGATGCCGAACCCCAGGTCCGCCATCTCACGGCATTGCTTGCAACCTACAGCTTCGAAAGGCTGCGCAAAGATCAAATCGGCCATGGTGTCTCCGGCAGCTTGATGAAGAGAAAGTAGCGCTGGGATAACACGATCGTGAGAACGTCAAAACAGCGTTGTTGGCATTTTGACAGCATGGCTGGCGAGAGGTGCGGTGCGCAAGGTTGATGACCCGATAAAAAGCCCCGATAGGTTGGATTTATTGGGCTCAAGTGGGCAACTCGGTACACTGTCGCCCGATCCAACATCTGACGACATGGACAACTTCGACATGACTGTCTTCACTCACCGGGGCGGCGAGTACCTCACCGTCGATGATGCACGCCTTTACTACGAACAACTGGGTGCAGCCGACGCACCCGCGTTGATCCTGCTGCATGGCGGCCTTGGCCATATTGAAAGCTTCAATGCCATCACCCCGCACTTGGCCCGCCGTTGGCGCGTGATCGGCATCGACAGCCGCGGCCAGGGCATGTCTACCCTAGGCGGCGCACCACTCACCTATGCGCGCATGCAGCACGACGTAGAGCGGGTAATCGATCACCTGGCGCTTGAACGCGTCACTCTGATCGGGCACAGCGATGGCGGAATCGTCGCGCTGCGCATGGCCGCCTCGCAGGCCGTCACGGTCGATCGACTCGTCACCATTGGGGCTCACTGGGCGCTGGGAGAGAACGACCCTGCGCGGGCCCTGTACGAAGGCATCACCGCCGCGAAGTGGCGCGGCCTGTTTGCCGACGATGTGGCTCGCTATGAGGCGATCAACCCACAACCGGACTTTGCAAGGTTGCTGGAGGCCGTCCGAGGGTTGTGGCTAGATGACAGTGAGCACGGCTATCCCGCAGCCAGCGTCGGGGGCATTACCGCGCCATTGCTGGTGGTGCGTGGCGATCGTGATCGCCTGGTTTCACGAGCCAATGCACTGGAGTTGGTAGAGCAAGTGCCTGGGGCGCAGCTGTTGAACTTGGCACTGGCTGATCATTCACCTCATGAAACGCATCCGCAATGGCTATTGCCTGTGATGGAAGCTTTTTTAATCAACGATGAAGGGGGGCGAAATCGGTAATCGCTCAACGAGCATTCGCCCGGTGCCTGCCTCCCACTGCCGGGCTACGCCTTGGGCGCCATGTCAATGACCGCACAGCGACCATTGGCCCTGACTTTCTGCACCACGTGCGCCCTGTCGACAAAAACGTTGATCTCGCAACTGCCTGAGTGCTCGACATCCTGCCAATACTCGCGGTGCACCAATTGGCCATTTTCAGGGCCGGTATAGGTGCCCGCAGCCTCCCGGGAAATATACGTGCTGTCGCGCACGTACCTGAGCACCACCATGTCCTGATCAGGCGCCACCATGATGACCCTGGGCACGCCAAAGTAATCGATCAGCTCGCCGACCGGGCGGCCTTTCCACGCACTGGTTGCCTCCAGCGACGAGCATCCGCCAAGCAGTACAGCGCCCAGGCATAACACAAGCAGACGGATCATGGCTTCTCTCCTTGGTGGACAGTTACTTGGCAGGCATCTGTGTGAAGGCGTCATCGATCTGCCTGATGATCTCGGCCCTGAGCGCCTCGCGTGTCAGTATCTCGAATAGCTGCGGGCCAGAGCGGCTCAACTCCGAAGCTGACATTACGCCCAAGTGCTCCATCTTGAGGGCTTGGCGCTCAGCTGGCTTACAGATGAAATCACGGCTTTGCGCCAACCACGGTTGTTGATCGCCCTGCCATTGGTTGGAGAACTTGGCCTTGCGCAAGGTATTGGCCACGCTGCTGAAGTCGAGCGCTCCTGTGACACGAGCCCGCTTGTTCTTGCAATCGACTTCGACGTCGTAGACCGTGAAATCGGGCTTGCCGGGCTGCTGGTCAAACAGATAGACGCCCACGGATTTGACGCCGCCGGGGCGCTCGTAGATGTTTCCGGGGTCGCCGTCTACAAGGTATGCCTTGCTCTTGCCCAGGCTGGCTTGATGATGAACGACCCAGTAGTCGCCCTTCGGGGCATTGTCCGCGTGGACGGGTAAGGCGCCTAACAGGAGTGCAAGCGACAGCAGATGTTTCACTGGGGAGCGCATGACTGGCCATCTCTCTGCCATTACTTAGACAGAGAATTTTCCCATCCGCAGTATTGGGCAAAGGGCTATCTAGTACACCTGCACTAGGGAGTCGCCCGTTGAGACTTCATCAGAGGGCACTTGCATGTAGAACACTGCCTGTGAAAAAGGCAGAGTCTCTGCCAGACAGGCCATAGGCCAAGCGCTTTGACCAGAAACGAAAAAGCCCGCCGATAGGGGCGGGCTTTTCGTACAGATTTCACACAGAAGCGAGCTGACTGCTCGATTCATACGGTTGCTAGACTTGGCGCTGACCCTGTGGTCTAGCTGAAGTATTCGCAACCGCTGCGAAGATGGTGGGTCGTGTAGGATTCGAACCTACGACCAATTGGTTAAAAGCCAACTGCTCTACCAACTGAGCTAACGACCCGTTGGATGGCGCGTATAATACTGATTTCTATAGAGAAATCAACACCCCTCGGTAAACTTTCTTAAAAATAGCGCGTCGGGTCCGCCACGGCGGCTGCCTTGAAGCCCTCAGCCCGCAGGCGGCAGCTGTCGCACTTGCCACAAGCACGCCCGTCGTCATCAGCCTGGTAGCACGATACGGTCAGGCTATAGTCGACCCCGTGCGCCACGCCGGCCTGGACGATCTGGGCTTTGCTCATGTTCTGCAAGGGTGCCTGAATGCGGAAACCCTGCCCTTCGACGCCTGCCTTGGTGGCCAGGTTGGCCATGCGTTCGAAGGCTTCGACGAACTCGGGGCGGCAGTCCGGGTAGCCGGAATAATCCACGGCGTTGACCCCGATGAAAATGTCACGGGCTTGCAGCACTTCAGCCCAGCCCAGCGCCAGCGACAGAAACACCGTGTTGCGCGCTGGCACGTAGGTCACCGGGATACCCTCGCCCGGCGTTTCCGGCACATCGATGCTGCTGTCAGTCAGGGCCGAGCCACCGATGCCATCCAGGTTCAGCCCAATCACCTTGTGCTCTACCACGCCCAGGTCCTGGGCGACCCGTGCAGCGGCGTTAAGCTCGGCGCGGTGACGCTGGCCGTAATCGAAGCTCATGGTATAGCAGGCATAGCCCTGGGCCTTGGCCATGGCCACTACCGTGGCCGAGTCCAGGCCACCGGACAGAAGAATTACTGCGCGTTTATCAGTCATGTCTCACTCTCTTGCTCAGCGCCCAGGTTCGTCGTTCCACAACAGCTTGTGCAGCTGAAGTTGGAAACGGACAGGCAAGTTGTCGGCAACGATCCAGTCAGCCAGGTCAGTGGCGCTCACCTGGTGGTGGCTCGGCGAGAACAATACTTCGCCGGCGCGCTCGGCCAGGTTGTACTGGATCAGCTTGGACACCGCCCAGTCGTAATCTTCGCGAGAGCAGATGACGAACTTGACCTGGTCGTTGGGCGTCAGGTGCTCGATGTTCTCATAGCGGTTGCGGTGCGATTCTTCCGAACCCGGGGTTTTCAGGTCGACGACGCGGCTGGCACGGGTGTCGGTGCCGGCGATATCGAGCGCGCCGCTGGTTTCCAGCGAAACCTCGTAACCGGCATCGCACAAGCGCTGCAACAGGGGCAAGGCGTTAGGCTGGGCAAGGGGCTCACCGCCCGTCACGCAGACATAGCGCGGCTTGAAGCCGGCCACCTGCTCAAGGATCGAATCGAGGCTGCGCAGTGTGCCGCCACTGAAGGCATAGGCGCTGTCGCAGTATTGGCAGCGCAGGGGGCAACCGGTGAGCCGCACGAATACCGTGGGCAGCCCAGCCGTTCGTGTTTCACCCTGCAATGAGTAAAAGACTTCGGTGATGCGTAATGTATCTTGCATGATCGCCACGGGCGTGACAGCAAAACAGGCTGCCCGCCTCCGTCAGGCACTGGCACGGACTCGACATAGCGTTATCCGTGACAGCGTGTTTACGAAAAAAGGGCGGTGATTCTAACGAAAAAACCCGCGCCAGGCGCGGGTTTCTTTCGAACGGCAGGCAAGCGCCGCATCACTTCACAGCTTTTGCAGGTCTCGTTGCGCCAATTGCGCAGCCGATGTGCCCGGATATTGGGTCACCACCTGCTGGAGAATACCCTTCACCTTGTCCGTGTGACCGAGACGACGCTCGACATCGGCCAGCTTGTACAAGGAGTCTGGCACCTTACTGTGCTTGGGGTACTTCTGGCTTACCTGGGCGAATGCCTGGCTTGCACCCTGCAGGTCACCTTTGGCCAGGTTCACTTCGCCCAGCCAATACTGTGCATTACCGGCATATTGGCTGTTGGGGTACTTGCGCAGGAAGGCGTTGAACGCCTGGCTGGCCTTGTCGAAGTCTTTTTGCTTGATCAGGTCGAAGGCAGCATCGTAGTAGAGCTTTTCCTTGGCCGGATCACCGGGCTCGCTACTGGCGGCCGGTTGTTGGGCAGCAGCACCGGCTGCAGCCCCCGCGGCGGCGCCAGAGGCACCACCGGCGGAAGAATTGTCAGGGGTCGCGGCAGGCGCGGCGCCACTGTTGATGCGACGGTCCAGGTCCTGGTATCGCTCCAGGTTTTCCTGCTTCATGCGAGACACATCGTTTTGCAACTCTTCGATGATGCCTTGCTGGCGGGAAAGCTGATCCTGCATCTGTTGCAGCTGCATGAACAGCTGGCCCTGTGCAGAGGCAGGGGCCGAAGCCCCTGACCCGGCATAGGCGCCGCTCGTGCCATAACCCGCAGGCGGATAGCTGCCTGTGTTGTCATCTACTACAGGGACTGCAGCCCACGCCGAAAGGGGCAGGCTGAGTGCGAGGACGGTTACTGCACGGCGGCACTTACGCATAGGAACTTACTTACGCAGTTCTACGCGACGGTTTTGAGCCCAGGACTGCTCGTCGTTGCCGGTAGCAACTGGACGCTCTTCGCCGTAGGAAACCACTTCCAGCTGAGCAGGGGAAACACCCTGCAGAACCAGGTAGCGCTGAACGGCCTTGGCACGACGCTCACCCAGAGCCATGTTGTACTCGCGGGTGCCGCGCTCGTCGGTGTTGCCTTCCAGGACAACGCGGTTGCCGTTGGCTTTCAGGTCCTTGGCGTGAACGTCCAGAGCGCGCATGGCTTCTGGCTTCAGGTCCGAGCTGTCGTATTCGAAGTAGAAGGTGGTGATTGCGCGCAGAGCGGCTTCTTCGCTCAGGGAACCGTCGACTGCGCCGGTGTTGGCACCGTAGCCAGCGTTCGGGTCAACGGCGCCAGCGCCTTCACCTGCGTTGTCACCGCCCTTGGAGGAGCAACCTACAGCCACAGCCATGGCCAGAGCCAGCGCAGCGAATTTACCAAACTTCAGCATTTCCATCGTGAAACTCCTAATGAAACCCCAGTGTGTTAAGCAAAACGTATTACGCCGCAATCAGTTCAGGTAAGGGGACCAGGACGGTTCTCTGACTTCGCCTTGAGCGGTAGGAAGTGGGAGCCTCACGCGGCCATTAAGCGACACGAGCATCAAGACTCCCCGGCCCTGCTGGCGGGTGGCGTAGATTAGCATGGTGCCGTTGGGCGCAACAGTGGGAGACTCATCAAGACTTGTTTCCGAGAGAATCTTTACACTTCCGCGTTGCAAGTCCTGAGCGGCAACTTTGAAGTTGGTGAAACCCTGTTGGCGGTGAATCATCACCAGGGTCTTTTCGTCTGCCGAGAGTTTCGGGTTGGCGTTGTAGTTACCCACGAACGTTACGCGCTCGGCGCTGCCGCCACTGACCGACTGTTTGTAGATCTGCGGTTTGCCGCCACGGTCGGACGTGAAGTACAGGGTGTTGCCGTCCTTACCCCAGAATGGCTCGGTATTGATGCCAGGGCCGGCAGTCACGCGGCTGATCTGACGCGAGGCCACGTTCATCACATAGATGTCCGGGTTCCCATCCTTGGACAGCACGAAGGCCAGGCGCGAACCATCGGGCGACCAGGCAGGTGCGCCATTGAGGCCCTCGAAGTTGGTGACCTGTTCACGGCGACCGGTGTCGATGTGCTGAACGAAGATACGCGGGCGCTTCTGCTCGAACGATACATAGGCGATGCGTTTGCCATCGGGCGCGAAGCGCGGCGACAGGATCGGCTCGCGGGACTGCAGCAGGGTCACGGCGCGGGCACCGTCATAGTCCGAACGCTGCAGGGTGTAGCGCGTGTTGTTCGTAGAGAAGCGCTCGGCCGTCACGTACAGCATGCGCGTGGAGAAGGCACCCTTGATACCGGTGAGCTTCTCGAACGACTGGTCGGCGATGTAGTGCGACATGTCGCGCAACTGGTCGGTGGTGCCGGCAACGCTGCCGGTCAGGACCTGCTGCTCGGTGGCGACGTTGAACAGGGCGTATTGCACCTGCAGGCGACCACCGGAGGGCACGATGCTGCCCACCATCACGTACTGGGCACCCAGCGCCTTCCAGTCGCGGAAGATGACTTCGCTGGCCTGGGAGGGCTGGCTGATCATGTTCTGGCGCGGGATGGGCGAGTAGTAGCCGGAGTTGCGCAGGTCGTTGCCGATGATGTCGGCCATGTCTTCAGGCAGCACACTGCCACCCTGAACAGCGAACGGCACCACTGCAATTGGCGTTGCCCGGTCACTGCCACTGGTGACCAGGATGTTCTTTTCCTCTGCTACGGCCATGCCTGCCACGCAGCACAGCATGACCAGCAGTCCTCTCAGACGTTTAATCACAACGCTAGATCCTCAGGTGTAAATGTCATCTTGAACGAGCGATATTGGTTGAAATCGCTCGGCTTCATGCCCTGCATTTCAGTCAGGCGACCGATGTTCTTCACCGCTGCCACCGCCGAGCTGTCATAGGGGCCGTCACCGCTTGACCGGGCCACGCTGACGCTGGTGATGGTGCCATCGGGCAACATGTTGATCTGCAGTACCACCGTCATGCCTTTACGCGCCGATGGCGGGCGAGCCCAGCCTTCTGCCGCGCGCATACGGATCAGGTCGTCGAAGTCGCCGGCCACCTGGTCACCCTGCTCGTCGGCCAGCGCCTGCTGCCGCTCGGTGGTGTCGGACAAGAGCTCGGCCAGGGCCTGTGCCTTCTTGTCTTCAGCCGCCTTGCGAGCTGCTTCCTGTGCCTTTTTCTTCTGGGCATCCGCTGCGGCCTTTTTCTTGGCGTCCTCGGCTGCCTTCTTCTTCGCCTCTTCGGCCGCTGCCGCCTTTTTCTTGGCGTCCTCAGCCGCTTTTTTCTTCGCGTCCTCGGCTGCCTTTTTCTTGGCCTCCTCGGCAGCTTGCTTCTTCGCCTCTTCAGCGGCCTGCTTCTTGGCCTCTTCTTCGGCTTTTTTCTTCGCTTCTTCTTCAGCCTTTTTCTTGGCGATGTCAGCTTGCTGTTTCTCGGCAGCCTTCTTCGCCTCATCGGCCTTCTTGGCTTCGGCCGCTTTCTTGGCTTCAGCAGCTTTGGCCGTTTCGGCAGCCTTGGCCGCGTCCTCGGCCTTTTTGGCCTCGGCAGCCTCGCGTGCCTCCTGGGCCTTTTGAGCAGCGTCGGCTTTCTTTTGTTCCGCGGCTTTCACCGCTTCCTGCTCGACCTTCTTCTGCTCAAGCTGCTCGACCTCGGTCTGACGCGAAGCGGTTTTCTTCGCTTCCCCGGCAATCTTCTGGTTGGTCTGGGTAGTCGCCTGGCTCTTGGACTTGAGCTGATAGAGCGTAGCCTGAACGATCGGCTTGGACGGTGGCAGTTCAGGCGTCATGGCAAAGCTTGCGAACAGCATGCCAAACACCAGCACATGCAGGCCGATGGCCCAGACACTGGGCCAGAAGTAGCTTTCCGAGGCAGAGGGCTCTCGCTGTTGCATCAGGGTGCCTCGGTAATCAGGCCGACGTTACCGACACCGGCTTTCTGCAGCCCGCCCATGGCACCCATGACCGCGCCGTAGTCCACCGCCTTGTCGCCACGGATGAATACCTGGGTCTGTTTGCCCTGGTCGCGACCGGCCGCGATGATCTTGGTAACGGCGTCGGTCATGGCCGGCAAGGTCATAGCCTTGTCCATTTGCTTGTCGGTATCGACTTCGCTGCCAAGGTTCCAGTAGTAGGTCTTGTCGGCCTTGATGGAAATGGTGAGGATCTGGACGTTGTTGTCCTGCGGCAAGGCTTCGCTGGAAACCTTGGGCAGATCGACCTTCACGCCCTGATTGAGCATGGGCGCCGTCACCATGAAGATGACCAGCAGCACCAGCATCACGTCGATGTAGGGCACCACGTTCATCTCGGCGACGGGCTTGCGTTTGTGGCGAACTCGGGCCATGGGCTTGTACCTGATTACTCTTCGCTGGTGTGCACTTTGCGGTGCAGGATCGCCTGGAACTCGTCGGCGAAGGTGTAGTAACGGCTGATCAGCGTTTCACTGCGGGCCGCAAAGCGGTTGTATGCGATGACCGCCGGAATGGCTGCGAACAGGCCGATGGCCGTGGCGATCAGCGCTTCGGCGATGCCGGGGGCAACGGTAGCCAGCGTGGCTTGTTGCGCACTTGCCAGGCCGCGGAAGGAGTTCATGATGCCCCACACGGTCCCGAACAGGCCGATATAGGGGCTGGTCGAACCCACGGTCGCCAGGAACGGTAAACTCTGCTCGAGCTTTTCTTCTTCGCGGGAGATGGCGACGCGCATGGCACGGCCAACCCCTTCCATCACGGCGTCCGGATCAACGCCAGGTTGCTGGCGCAGACGGGAAAACTCCTTGAAGCCTGCACGGAAGACCTGCTCCACACCCGAGTCCGGGTCCGGGTTGCTGCCTGCCTGACGGTACAGCTTGGACAGGTCGATACCCGACCAGAAGCGCTCCTCGAAAGCATCGAGCGCACGACGACCGGCGCGCAGCATGGTGCTGCGCTGGAAAATCATGATCCACGAGGTGACCGAGGCGGCCACCAGGGTCAGCATCACCAACTGCACCACAACGCTGGCGTTACTGACCAGACTCCACATGGAGGTATGGTCGACGACGTTAGCTTCCACGCTTATTCTCCTGCATTCGATTGATTACCCGAGCCGTCTGCCGCAAAGGCGTCGCGCAGCTGGGGAGGTATGGCTCGGGGTTTGAAAGTGTCGGCGCGCACGGCGGCGATCAGAAACCGCCCTTCACAAAGCAGTGCGTCGTCCTTTTCCCGCCACACTTGCTGCACGAAGCGCAAGCTGGCGCGATTGAGTTCAAGTACTTGCGCGGTCACCCGCAATTCATCGTCCAGCCGCGCCGGCACGTGGTAACGCGCTTCGCTGGAATGGACCACGAACAGCAGGTTGTCTTCAGCCAGTTGCGACTGGGAAAAGCCCAGGTGCCGCAAGCGTTCGGTGCGCGCGCGCTCCATGAATTTCAGGTAGTTGACGTAATACACCACACCACCGGCATCGGTATCTTCGTAATAGACGCGACAACGGTGTGCGAACGGTTCCAGGCCTTTTTGCGCGCGCATACTCTAGTGCTTACTCCTTGGCTTGCCAATCCGCTGTGACAACTGTTTTTTCACTATCGATATCCGGGTGCCATCGCCCCCTGGGCATGCCAGCGGTAGGACCACGAAAAGCGTGTTTCGATCTGTCATTCATCACCCGGCTCGGAAAAATCCGCGCCCTCCCCCAATCGCCCGGGAACATTCAGCCCGAAGTGCAGGTAGGCGTGTCGGGTCACCACACGGCCACGGGGCGTACGCATGATGTAGCCCTGCTGGATGAGGTAAGGCTCAAGCACGTCCTCGATGGTGTGACGCTCTTCGCTGATGGCGGCGGCAAGGTTGTCGACGCCGACCGGGCCACCGTCGAACTTCTCGATCATGGTCAGCAGCAGGCGCCTGTCGGAATGGTCGAAGCCGCGCTCATCGACGTCCAGCAGGTTGAGCGCCATGTCGGCCACGGCCTTGGTGATCTGGCCCTTGCCGCGTACCTCGGCGTAGTCGCGCACCCGCCGCAGCAAGCGGTTGGCAATGCGCGGTGTGCCGCGGGCACGGCGCGCGATCTCATAGGCACCGAGGTCCTCGATGACCAGGCCCAGGATGTTGGCCGAACGGCTGACGATGGTCGCCAGGTCCTTGTCGCTGTAGAACTCCAGCCGCTGCACGATGCCGAAACGGTCGCGCAGCGGGTTGGTGAGCATGCCGGCGCGCGTCGTGGCACCGACCAGCGTGAAAGGTGGCAGGTCGAGCTTGATCGAGCGGGCCGCCGGGCCTTCGCCGATCATGATGTCGAGCTGAAAGTCTTCCATGGCTGGATAGAGCACTTCTTCGACGACCGGCGACAGCCGGTGGATCTCGTCGATGAAGAGCACGTCATGAGGCTCAAGGTTGGTCAGCATGGCGGCCAGGTCGCCAGGGCGCTCGAGGATCGGCCCCGAGGTGCTTTTGACCGACACCCCCATCTCGTGGGCGATGATGTTGGCCAGGGTGGTCTTGCCCAGGCCTGGCGGGCCGAAGATCAGCGTGTGGTCGAGCGACTCGCTGCGCCCGCGCGCCGCCTGGATGAACAGTGCCATCTGCTCGCGCACCACGGGCTGGCCAATGTACTCCTCCAGCCGCAAGGGCCGGATGGCGCGATCCTGGACTTCTTCGCGGTCGCGGCCACTGGCAGCGATCAGGCGGTCGGCTTCGATCACTTGGTAATCATCCCCTTGAGGCTGCGGCGAATCAGCTCTTCACTGGAAAGCCCCGACTTGTCCTTGATCGCACCGATGGCCTTGCTCGCTTCCTGGGGCTTGTAGCCCAGGGACACCAGGGCGCTGACCGCATCCGCCTCGGCGGTGGACTCGCTGGCGGCCGGCAATGGCCCATCGGACACCAACGCGAACATGGCCGGGGACGTTTCCCAAGCCTTGAAGCGGTCCTTGAGCTCGACCAGCAGGCGCTCTGCCGTTTTTTTGCCTACACCGGGCACGCGTACCAATACCGAGGCGTCCTGGGCCTGCACGCAGCGCACCAGCTCATCGATCTCAAGCCCGGACATCAGTGCCAGGGCCAGCTTGGGGCCCACACCGTTGAGCCGAATGAGCTCGCGGAACAATTCGCGCTCGCGCTTTTCGGCAAAGCCATAGAGCAGGTGGGCGTCTTCACGCACCACAAGGTGCGTGTGCACCGTTACCGGCTCGCCGACCTTGGGCAGGCGATAGAGCGTCGTCATGGGGACTTCCAGTTCGTAGCCCACGCCATTGACGTCGATGATGAGGTGCGGCGGCTGCTTTTCCGCCAGGGTGCCGCGCAAACGTCCGATCACGTTTCGATCCTTTTCACGGGGAGCTGCCCGATGGCCGCTCAACCCTATCAGCAAATACGGCAGGCGGACGCTCCGCCTGCACAAAATGTGTATCAGCGCATGAAGCGCTTACAGACGCAAGCGCCCACCGCGCCGACGCGCCGTAGACAGCCCATGGGGCACCAGACTCGAACGGGTGTGGGCATGGCACAAGGCAATGGCCAGCGCGTCGGAAGCATCGATCTGGGGCTTTTGGGTCAGCTTGAGCAGGTGCATGACCATCATCATCACCTGGTCCTTGTTCGCCCCGCCCGTACCAGCCACCGCCTGCTTGACCTGGGTGGCGCTGTACTCGGCGATTTCCAGCCCTGCTTCAGCCGCTGCGACGATGGCCGCGCCTCGGGCCTGCCCCAGCTTGAGGGCCGAATCGGCGTTGCGGGCCATGAAAACTCGCTCGATGCCCATGGTCACCGGGCCATGCTGGCCGATGACTTCGCTGACCCCACGAAACACGATCTGCAAACGCTCGTGCAGTTCACCACTGCCTGTGCGGATGCAGCCTGAGGCCACGTACTCGCAACCACGTGCGGTCTGGCGAACAACGCCATAACCTGTGATGCGCGAGCCGGGGTCGATACCTAGAATCAGAGTCATAGCGCCTGTCGTTGAAGTGAAGCGGTGTGCAAACAGTACAGGCCCTTTCGCAGGTCAACCCCCTGGCCAGGTCGCCAGTGCTGCCACCTGCGCCACGGGCGCCCTGCGAAAGGGCCTGTACAAACGCCCGAAGGCGTCAGTATGGTGCGCCAAAAAGCCCTCAGCCGAGGTTTTCCATGATCTCGTCGGAAATCTGCGCATTGGAGTAGACGTTCTGTACGTCGTCCAGGTCTTCGAGCATGTCGATCAGCTTGAGTACCTTCTCGGCCCCCTCCTGATCGAGTTCGGCGCTGGTGGTCGGCTGCATCACGATTTCGGCGTCGGCCGCCTTGAAGCCGGCCTCTTCCAAGGCATTGCGCACGGCGTAGAAGCTGTTGAACGAGGTGAACACGTCAAACGAGCCATCCTCGTGGGCCACCACGTCGTCGGCGTCGGCCTCCATCGCCGCCTCCATCAAGGCATCCTCCTCCACGCCCGGAGCAAAACTGATCTGCCCCTTGCGCTCGAACAGGTAGGCGACCGAACCGTCGGTGCCCAGGTTGCCCCCGCACTTGGTGAAAGCATGGCGCACTGCCGCAGCGGTGCGGTTGCGGTTATCGGTCATGGCCTCGACCATGATCGCCACACCGCCCGGCCCGTAACCTTCATAGCTGAGCTCTTCGACGTTGTCGCTTTCGTTCGTGCCGGCGCCACGGGCCACCGCGCGATCGATGATATCGCGGCTCATGTTGGCACCCAGTGCCTTGTCCAGCGCCAGGCGCAGGCGCGGGTTGGAGGCAGGGTCCGGGCCGCCTTGCTTGGCGGCGACCGTCAGCTCGCGGATCCACTTGGTGAATACCTTGCCCCTCTTGGCATCCTGGCGCTCTTTGCGGTGCTTGATGTTCGCCCACTTGGAATGACCCGCCATAACGACTCCCGATCCTTGTAACAGAAACAGGTTCCGCCCCGAAGGGCGGAACGTGGAAAGACTGCGCCGAAGCGCGTGGGCGCAACCGCCGGCTGCGCCCGGGCCGATTACTCGACCTTGGTCTGCTCGCGCAGACGGATGTGCAGCTCGCGCAATGCCTTGGCGTCGACCATGCCCGGTGCCTGGGTCATGACACACGCAGCGCTCTGGGTTTTCGGGAAGGCAATCACTTCACGAATCGACTGGGCGCCGGTCATCAGCATGACTAGGCGATCCAGGCCGAAGGCCAGGCCACCGTGAGGCGGTGCACCGAACTTCAGGGCATCGAGCAGGAAGCCGAACTTCTCTTCCTGTTCCGCCGCTTCGATACCCAGCAGGCGGAACACGGCCTGCTGCATTTCCTTGCGGTGGATACGGATCGAACCGCCACCGAGTTCGGTGCCATTGAGCACCATGTCATAGGCACGGGACAGGGCCGTGGCCGGGTTGGCCTCCAGTTCCTCGGGCGTGCACTTGGGCGCGGTGAACGGGTGGTGCAGCGCGGTGAAGCTGCCGTCTTCGTTTTCTTCGAACATGGGGAAGTCAACGACCCACATCGGTGCCCACTCGCAGGTGAACAGTTCGAAGTCGTGGCCCAGGCGAATACGCAGGGCGCCCAGCGCTTCGCTGACCACCTTGAACTTGTCGGCACCGAAGAACACGATGTCGCCGTCAACGGCGCCCACGCGGTCGAGGATGGTGTTGAGGTTGGCCTCGGGGATGTTCTTGACGATCGGCGACTGCAGGCCTTCAACGCCCTTGGCACGCTCGTTGACCTTGATATAGGCAAGGCCGCGGGCACCGTAGATGCCAACGAACTTGGTGTACTCGTCGATCTTGCTGCGCGGCATGCTGGCGCCGCCTGGCAGTCGCAGCGCGGTGACGCGGCATTTAGGATCGTTGGCAGGGCCGGCGAACACCTTGAAGTCCACGTCCTTGAGCTGGTCGGCGACGTCGACCAGTTCCAGCGGGATGCGCAGGTCTGGCTTGTCGGAGCCATAGCGACGCATGGCTTCCTCGAAGGTCATGTGCGGGAATTCGCCGAACTCCAGGTCCAGCACTTCCTTGAACAGCTTGCGGATCATGCTCTCGGTCAGGCCCATGATCTCGGACTCGTCCAGGAAGCTGGTCTCGATGTCGATCTGGGTGAATTCTGGCTGGCGATCGGCACGCAGGTCTTCGTCACGGAAGCACTTGGCAATCTGGTAGTAGCGGTCGAAACCGGCGACCATCAGCAACTGCTTGAACAGCTGTGGCGACTGCGGCAGGGCGAAGAAGCTGCCGGCGTGGGTGCGGCTTGGCACCAGGTAATCGCGCGCGCCTTCAGGCGTGGCGCGGGTCAGAATCGGCGTTTCCACATCGAGGAAGCCGTTTTCGTCGAGAAAGCGTCGAATGCTGCTGGTGATGCGCGAGCGCAGGCGCAGCTTGTCGGCCATCTCAGGACGACGCAGGTCGATGAAGCGGTAGCGCAGACGCGTTTCCTCACCAACGTCGGAGTATTCGTTGAGCGGGAACGGCGGGGTTTCGGCTTCGTTCAGCACGTTGAGCTGATAGCCGAGGATTTCGATGGCACCGGAGGCCATGTTGCTGTTCACAGCACCTTCCGGGCGACGGCGGACCTTGCCGGTGATCTGCACGACGTACTCGCTGCGCACACGGTCGGCTGCGGCGAAGGTGTCGGCGCGATCCGGATCGAAAACGACCTGGGCCATGCCCTCGCGGTCACGGATGTCGAGGAAGATCACCCCGCCGTGGTCCCGGCGACGATGGACCCAGCCGCAAAGGGTGACTTCCTGGCCGTCCAGGCTCTCGTTCAGTTGGCCGCAATAATGGCTGCGCATCATGATGGTGGTTTCGCTTCTCGTGATTCGTGTATTCGATGGAGGCCTTGGCCGCCCGGAGGGCTAATACTGCAAGACCCGGTCATAGCATTCAACTCAGTCGGCCTTGTCGCCGCCTGCCAGATTCTTTTTCGCACCGGTCTTGAAGTCGGTTTCGTACCAGCCGTTGCCGCTCAGGCGAAAGCCGGGCACCGACAGCAGTTTCTTCATCGCCGGCGCCTGGCAGGCCGGGCAGTCGGTGAGCGGCGCGGCGCTGATTTTCTGCAGCACTTCCATGCGATGCTCGCAGGATGCACATTGATAGTCGTAAAGGGGCATGGATGTCTCTCGTCAACCATAACGCTGGCTGCCTGGGCAGCAAAAGGCGGGATTATATATGGTTAACCAGCGCTGCGCAGCCCGCCGGGCGATCAGTGCGACGTCGGCGGCTGCTGCAACCAGGCCACGCAGATCACCCGTATGAGGCCGCTGAAGTTGCGCACGCCCCCTTGGCGCAGGTGCACCTCACGGTCTACATAGGACAACACCGCACTGACCGAGCATTGGTTGGCAGCGGCAATGCGCTCGAGGATACCCCAATACACGGCCTCGAGGCGCAGGCAGGTGGAAAAACCGTTGAGCCGCACCGAGCGAGACACAGGCTGGGTCTGCAGCATGTCGAAATCTGCCGTGAATGGGTCGACGCATTGCTTGCCGGGCCAGCGCCCCTGACCTGCCGTCCGTTTCCCAGACTGAGCCATCTGCACACCTCCTGATGATTGAACCAAGGGGTGTATCAAGCGCCGAACGGGCCATTGCAGAGCAGCGGCAAACCCTTCCCGCACAGAAAGCGGCAGGCCCGCCCAGTCACCCTGGAAAGGCCTGCCGGCATGGCCCGGTTATTTCTCGTCGAGCAGTACGCGCAGCATCCATGCGGTCTTTTCGTGCACTTGCATGCGCTGGGTGAGCAGGTCGGCGGTTGGCTCATCGCTGACCTTGTCCACCGCTGGGAAGATACTGCGGGCGGTGCGCACCACCGCTTCCTGCCCTTGCACCAGTTGCCGGATCATCTCGTCGGCTGGGGGGACGTCCTCCTCTTCCTTGATGGAAGAGTGCTTGGCGTAGAACGCGTAGGACCCAGGCGCCGGGAAACCCAGGGCGCGGATGCGCTCGGCAATGGCGTCCACCGCCAGCGCCAGCTCGTTGTACTGCTCCTCGAACATCAGGTGCAGGGTACGGAACGAGGGCCCGGTGACGTTCCAATGGAAATTGTGGGTTTTCAGATACAGCACGTAGGTATCTGAAAGCAGGCGGGAAAGCCCATCGACGATGGACTTGCGATCTTCTTCACTGATGCCGATATCGATTGCCATGATGCTCCCCTTCGGAAAACGTGAAACCCAAGCGGGTGCCGACCACTTTAGCAACACTCTGAGCGCCGTGCCTCTGCCAGGTGGCCGCAGGCAGGGCGCCGGGTGGCAGTTTGAGTACCCTGCAGGTTTACGGTTAAATAGGCAGCGTGCCATTCGTGCGGACTGTAATTGCCGAATGCATAGGCAGAAGGCCACGTGTTCGCGCCAACACTTCATGCGCACCGGGCCGTCAGCTCTTCCCGTGATCAGCTTCAATCAATGTGAGCCAATCCCATGTTCAAGATCGTCCACCTGGTGACAGGCGCGGCAGCCTTGCTGCTAGCGTTCATTCCCAGTCTTAAAACCGAGGCAACGCCTTTCCTGCAACAACCCGACGCGGTCTATCTGGCCCTGTTCGGCTTGCTCAACCTGATCCTGGCCCCTGTCGTACCGCTGTACTACCGAGGTGCCAGGCAGCAACTGCAATATCTCGCCTGTGCCCTGCTGGTGGTGGCTGTGGTACTTCAAACCCTTACCGTGCTCGCTCGACCAGAGCTTGGCAACCTGGCGGCGCTGGTGTGCGCCGCACTGGCTGTGGCCCTGCACCTGGGCGCAGGCTTTGCCCAGGGCGCGCGCAAGGTACGCAGCAGCCAACAGCCACTGACCGAGGCCGGCAACCGAGATACGGGCACGGTCAAGTGGTTCAACACGTCCAAGGGGTTCGGGTTCATTTCCCGGGACTCAGGCGATGACATCTTCGTGCACTTTCGCGCCATCCGCGGCGAAGGCCATCGCATCCTGGTAGAAGGTCAACGCGTCGAGTTCTCGGTGATGCACCGCGACAAGGGCCTGCAGGCCGAGGACGTGGTCGCCGTCACGCGCCGCTGACAGGCGAGCAGGCTTAAACACGTTCAAACCAGGCCTGTCGCTCAGCCCAAGGCTGCGACAGGCCTGACGACCCGATGATCAATAGTGAGGCGGCGGCGCCTCTTCACCCTCGCTGCCATACTGACCCGCCATCTCCTCGTAACGCTTGATCAGCTCGGCCATCTGCAACTGCAGCCGCTCGATCACGCGCCCTTGCTCGACCACCACATCGTTGAGCGCCTGCAGGGTGTCGTCCTGGAATGCCTGGCGCGTTTCCAGCTCGACCATTCTTGGCTCAAGCGACATGGGCGGCCTCCTGGAAACCTTCAAGGTGCAGATTTCGCACGCGGGCGCGTACCGCCTGTACTTGTGCGTCGGTATAGGCCACGGCCGGGCATTTGCCCCAGACCGGTGCAGGCCAGGCCACATCATCGTGCTGGCGAACGATCACATGCATGTGCATCTGGCTGACCACATTGCCCAACGTCGCCACGTTCATCTTGTCGGCCCCGTAGCTGCGCTTGAGTGCCTCGGCAAGCTGTGTGGTTTCCTGCCAGAGCAGGTGCTGCTCAGCCAGGCTGAGGTCAAACAATTCGCTGACCTCGGCACGCCTGGGCACCAGGATGAACCAGGGGTAGTTGGCATCTCGGCTCAGCAGCAACTGGCACAGGGCGAAATCGCCCAGCACCCAAGTGTCCTGCTGCAAGCGTGGATCAAGAACGAACACGGCGTACCTCCTTCAGGCAAAGCGACCCGCACGGTGGCGGTAGAGACGGCGGCAAGGATACCTTGCGCGATTGCGGTAACACAGCGCTACTTTTCGCACCAATAAGGTGCTTCGCCACGCTGACTGGCGCCTTGGCCCACCACAATTGACACCGCCTTAACATGTTGCGGTAACACATTGACTTTGATAGCAAGCTAGCCAACTGAATGGACGCGATGAGCGGGCTGGACGCCCAGTCCGACCAACCCCCGTATTTACGGCGGTTAAAACGGTTTCCTGAAAATTTCGTGAAAAATTCATCAATGCAAGCCCAGGTTGAGCACGCTTGTTGCATTGCCTTCACGCCAAGTCGGCATGCTCTCTGCAACACCTGCACACCGGGCGTTACCACCCTCGGATGCGACGCTGAAGTGCCCGACAGCGACACGGCCAAAAAGTTCCATTCAGAGTGCTTTGCGCCATATCGCCAACGACCTTCAGCGTGCTATACATTTTCGCCGACATAACAAGAAAGAGCTGCACCCTATAACTAGAACACCTGGATGCAGCGGTACTCTTCCTAAAAAAACCAAAGGAGCAAGTCACGATGCGCGTGATGAAGTGGAGCATGATCGCCCTGGCCGTTTCGGCGGGGTCCTCGCAGATGGCACTGGCCTCTTCGCAGGATGAGTCCAAAGGTTTCATTGAAGACAGCAAGCTGAGCGTCAAAACTCGCATGCTGTATTTCAGCCGTGATTTCCGCAACAACGAAGGCGGCCAGAGCCGCCGTGAAGAAACCGGCCTCGGCTTCGTGGGCACTTACGAGTCGGGCTACACCCAGGGCACCGTCGGCGTGGGTATCGACGCCATCGGCATGCTCGGGCTGAAACTGGACAGCGGCAAGGGCCGTGCTGGCACCGGCCTGTTCCCGAACGGCTCGGACGGCCGTGCGCAGGATGACTACTCCAAGGGTGGCGGCGCGGTCAAATTCCGTATCTCCGACACCGTGCTGAAAGTCGGCGACCAGTTCACCGCCCTGCCGGTATTCGCCACCGACGATAGCCGCCTGCTGCCGGAAATCGCCCAGGGCGCATTGCTGACCAGCAACGACATCAAGGGCCTGACCCTGCACGCCGGTCGCTTCACCAGCCTGACCGGTCAGGAGCAGACCAACCGCGACAGCCTGCGCCTGAAGGAAGCCGACGTATTCGGCGGCACCTATGCCTTCACCGACAGCCTGTCCACCAGCCTGTACTACTCCAAGGTCGAAGACTACTGGCGCAAGTACTACGCCAACGTCAACTGGGCGCTGCCGCTGTCGGACAAGCAAGGCCTGGTGTTCGACTTCAACTTCTATGACACCAAGAGCGACGGCCAAGGCCTGCAGCGCGCCGAAAAAGACGGCGTGACCAAGCTCGACAACCGTGCGTTCAGCCTGTCCGGTGCGTACAACATCGGCGCTCACACCTTCACCCTGGCCTACCAGAAAGTCACCGGCGACGGCGACTATGGCTACGGCGTCGACGGTGGCGGTACCGTGTTCCTGGCCAACTCCGTGGCCCGTTCCGACTTCAACGCCGAGGGCGAGAAGTCCTGGCAGGCTCGCTACGACCTGAACTTCGCCGAGTATGGCATTCCAGGCCTGAGCTTCATGACCCGCTACGTGCGTGGCAGCGGCGCCGACACCGGCACCACCAGCAACGGCAAGGAATGGGAACGCGACATCGACATCAAGTACGTGATGCAAGAAGGCCCGGCCAAGGACCTGAGCTTCCGCGTTCGTCAAGCCACCTACCGTTCTTCCGATGGCGTCTACTACGGCTCCCCATCCCTGGACGAGCTGCGCCTGATCGTGGAGTACCCGCTGAGCATCCTGTAAGCCTGGCTTGCAACGCTTCGCACCTGAAAAGCCCGGCGACCGCGCCGGGCTTTTTCTTGGCTGACAAGCAGGACGCCCTGGGGCATCCTGTACGCCTTGGCTTCACCCCCGTACAATGCGGGGCTATTTCAACGTCTTAGGCAATCGACACGGCTAACCATGCGCACCAGTCAATATTTGCTCGCCACCCAAAAAGAAACCCCTGCCGACGCAGTGGTCATCAGCCATCAGCTCATGCTGCGTGCCGGCATGATCCGCAAACTGGCTTCCGGCCTGTACACCTGGCTGCCAATGGGCCTGCGGGTAATGCGCAAGGTCGAGAACGTGGTGCGCGAGGAAATGAACGCCGCCGGCGCTCTTGAAGTGCTCATGCCCAGCATCCAGCCTGCCGAACTGTGGCAGGAGTCCGGCCGCTGGGAGCAGTACGGCCCCGAGCTGCTGCGGGTCAAGGACCGGCATCAGCGCGATTTCTGCGTGGGTCCGACCCACGAAGAGGTCATCACCGACCTGGCACGCAACGAGCTGTCGAGCTACAAGCAGCTGCCTTTGAACATGTACCAGATCCAGACCAAATTCCGCGATGAAATCCGTCCGCGCTTCGGCCTGATGCGTGGCCGCGAGTTCATCATGAAGGACGCCTACTCCTTCCATGCCGACCAGGCTTCCCTCCAGGAAACCTACGACCGCATGCACCAGGCGTACACCAATGTGTTCACCCGTCTGGGGCTGGATTTCCGCCCAGTGCAGGCCGACACCGGTTCCATTGGTGGTAGCTATTCCCATGAATTCCACGTCCTTGCACAGTCCGGTGAAGACGATGTGATCTTCAGCGACAGCTCCGACTACGCCGCCAACATCGAAAAGGCCGAGGCCGTGCCGCGCGAAACCGTGCGCCCTGCCCCTACCGAAGAGCTGCGCCTGGTCGACACGCCCGATGCCAAGACCATCGCCCAACTGGTCGAAAACTTCGGTCTGCCAATCGAAAAGACCGTCAAGACCCTGATTGTACGCGGCGCCGAGGAAGGCAAGCTGGTCGCCCTGATCGTGCGCGGCGATCACGAGCTCAACGAAATCAAGGCCGCGAAGCTGGAACAAGTGGCCGACCCCCTGGTCATGGCCACCGATGCCGAACTGCGCGAGGCCATTGGTGCTGGCGCAGGCTCGCTGGGCCCGCTGAACCTGCCGCTCGAATGCGTGATCGACCGTTCGGTCGCCTTGATGAGCGACTTCGGTATCGGTGCCAACATCGACGACAAGCACTATTTCGGCGTGAACTGGGAGCGTGACTTGCCAGTGCCACAGGTGGCCGACCTGCGCAATGTGGTCGAGGGCGACCCAAGCCCGGATGGCCAGGGCACCCTGGTGATCAAGCGTGGCATCGAAGTGGGTCACATCTTCCAGCTGGGTACCAAGTACAGCGAGGCGCTCAAGTGCCAGGTCCTGGGCGAAAATGGCAAGCCGGTCATGCTGTCCATGGGCTGCTATGGCATCGGCGTGTCCCGCGTGGTGGCCGCGGCCATCGAGCAGAACCACGATGAGAAAGGCATTATCTGGAACGACGCCCTGGCGCCCTTCCAGATTGCCCTTGTACCCCTGCGCTATGAAACCGAAGTGGTTCGCGAAGCCACCGACAAGCTGTATGCCGAGCTGACTGCGGCAGGTTACGAAGTGCTGCTTGACGACCGCGACAAGAAGACCAGCCCCGGCATCAAATTTGCCGACATGGAGCTGATCGGCATTCCGCACCGTATCGTCGTCAGCGATCGCAGCCTGGCCGATGGCAACCTGGAATACAAACACCGTACCGAGCAGGATGCCCAGGTGTTGCCACTCGAAGAAGTGCTGACCTTCCTGCAGGCCCGCGTTCGCCGCTGATAATCAATGCACGAGTGATCATGTCCAAGCGAAGTACCTATAAGCTCAAGGGCGCCGCACTGTGCGGCGTCCTGCTCGTCAGCGGCTGCGCCAACCAGATGCCCCAGCGCAGCGACCACGAGGAGCGCGTCGAGCGCAAACTGCTCGAACACACCCTGCAGATCGACGTTGGCGAGCCGAAGGTGATGGAGCTGCCGCAACGACGTGTACGCGTGCATGAGCAGAAGCGTTTCGAGGTCACCGAGTTCGAGGTGACGCGCCATTACGACCGCTACACCCCTTACCAACCCTGGCGGGAAATCTACGAGATTCCGCTGGGCGCCGTGGCGGTGGTGGCGGGCGTGGGTGCCAACGTGGTCAACGTCTTCGCCCTGGGCAACCTGCCCCAGAGCATTACCCACGATTGGCTCAGTTATGGCGTGGACGGCCTTAATCCGTTCATGAACGTGCCCTCCAATGGCCGCGCCCAGCAGAACCTCGCAGGCATCAGCGAAGTGCAGAAAGCCAAGCGCGAAGAGGCCACGAGCATGCCGTGGAGCGAGCGCCTGGTGGAGGTCAAGGCCGGCAAGAACACCTATGAGCTGACCACTGACCGCGCGGGCATTCTGCGCCTGAACCTGCTCGACAGCCCCTTCTCGGAGCAGAACCTCAACCACGTCGGCACCTTGCACCTGCAAGTGGTCGATGAGGACAATGCCGTGCGCGGTGATGCCAGTTTGTTGATCAGCGCCACGCTGCGCAACAAGCTGCGTGAAGCTCACGAGCTGATTTTCGACGACCTCGAAGATGATGAGGTGAGCCAGTGGGTGCACCGGGTCAAGCGGCTGTCCGAGCTGGGCCTTGAAGAGGAAGCCAGTGAGTTGGAGCAGAGCCTGATCGAGCTGACGCGCAACGATCCTGAGTTGCAGCAGGAGTTCTTGCAGTCCTTGACCAAAGCCACTGGCCGACTGGTTGCCGACCCCGGGCATTGATGGCCGCCTGTGGTTGACCGGCGTTGAACCCGTGGTGGGTTCAACGCCGGCAACTGCTTTTAAAAGGCCTTACGCGCTGCCTGGCCCCATAATGGAAGCCTACATGTCGGCGATAAACCTGAAGTACGCCATGACAGCGGCACTTTCGCGCCTCTCAACACCTTCCTTCAACTGCACGCTATGCCGGCGGGAAAAGCTCCAGCTGTTCATGCGCGCTGCGCAAGTCCCGTAATCTCACCCCTACACCGAGCAATCGCACAGGTTTACCACCGCGCGCGAACGCCTGCGTCACCAGCTGCCGGTAACTGTCCAAGTCCCTGCCGGCGCCTGCCTGCTCAAGGGTGGTCTGGGTGAAGTCATGGAACTTGACCTTGACGAAAGGCTTTTCCGGCCGGTAGGTGCTGTCCATTCGCTCAATGCGCTCGTTCAGGCTCTGCAGCAACTCCGGCAACCGTGCCAGGCAACTGGGCAGGTCCGGCAGGTCGGTGTCGTAGGTATTCTCCACGCTGACCGACTGCCGTCGACTGTCGTTTTGAACCACGCGATCATCGATGCCACGCGCCAGCCCCCACAACCGCTCGCCAAAGGTGCCGAACTCACGCACCAGCGCCAGGCGAGACCAGTCGCGCAACTGCGAGCAGGTCTCGATCCCCAGGCGGGTCAGCTTGTCTGCAGTGACCTTGCCCACACCGTGCAGACGGGTGACCGGCAGCGCCGCCACGAACGCTTCTATTTCATCAGGCTTGATCACGAACAGGCCATTGGGCTTGCGCCAGTCGCTGGCGATCTTGGCCAGAAACTTGTTGGGCGCCACCCCGGCCGAGACGGTGATGTGCAGGGTACGAGCCACGCGCCGACGGATGTCTTCGGCGATGCGTGTAGCGCTGCCGGCATACCATTGGCTTTCGCTGACATCCAGGTAGGCCTCGTCCAACGACAGCGGCTCGATCAGGTCGGTGTAGTCACGAAAGATGGCATGTATCTCTCGAGAAGCCTCACGGTAAGCCTCGAAGCGAGGTTTGACGATCAGCAGGTCCGGGCACAACTTGAGGGCGTGACGGGACGACATTGCAGAACGCACCCCGTAGGCACGCGCTTCATAGTTGCACGTGGCGATGACCCCACGCCTTTCGGCCGACCCGCCCACTGCCATGGGACGACCTGCAAGACGAGGGTCGTCGCGCATTTCGATGGCGGCATAAAAGCAGTCGCAGTCGACGTGAATGATCTTGCGCAGGGACATGTATGACCATAAGCACTGTAAATTCATACAGATAATAGCGCATGGTTTCAGGTTCAAACAGCATGGGCATGGTTGGGCAGCGCCGGCATTCACTGCATGAGCGCTACCCAAGCCCGCGCCTTACACACCTAAAGGATTGAACAAAAAGGGCTTTTCACACTATTTGCTTGACACTGCATGATAAATCCGTAGAATTCGATTTCACAGGCGCGGGATGGAGCAGCCTGGTAGCTCGTCGGGCTCATAACCCGAAGGTCGTCGGTTCAAATCCGGCTCCCGCAACCAGATTCGAGAAAAGGCCACTGTTCACGCAGTGGCCTTTTTCTTTGCGCGCGCGAAAAGCAATTCGTAAAAAACCTCGCTAAATCAATGAGTAGCACTTGACACCACCGGCTGAAGCTGTAGAATCCGCCCCACAGACGCGGGATGGAGCAGTCTGGTAGCTCGTCGGGCTCATAACCCGAAGGTCGTCGGTTCAAATCCGGCTCCCGCAACCAAGTTCAAGAAAAGGCCACTGTTAACGCAGTGGCCTTTTTCTTTGCCTGTCAAACGGCAACAGGGTAAGCATGGATGCGCCCTGCTCTGTTCAAGCGTTGGCCTCGCGCTTCATTAAACGCTTGACACCAATGCGCTTCGCTGTAGAATGCGCACCTCTGACGCGGGATGGAGCAGTCTGGTAGCTCGTCGGGCTCATAACCCGAAGGTCGTCGGTTCAAATCCGGCTCCCGCAACCATATTCGTCAGAACAAACCCCGTGCGTAGCGATACGCGCGGGGTTTTTCGTTTCTACCCCCTTACTTGCAAGCGACGCTTGCATGCCTTGGCGCATACCCGATTAGCGGCGGGCGCTACCCTTGCGTGGATGAACTATCTTTAACCCCTGCCGGGCTGTTAAGCGCCCATGGCCGGAGTAATATTGGATACGTTTTCCAAAGGGACTTTCACTTGGCCGCGCCTCTTCTTCACCTCGTGCCTGACGCCCGAGGTAATCCATGACCGCTCAGAACCCTGAACCTTCGGTGCCGCTGGCCACAGCGCTGCCCGGAGCCGTGCAGCGCCTGCCTTTGCTTGAACGGATAAGCCGCTATCGTCAGCCGATTGGGCTGGCGGTGACGCTGGTGCTGTTCACCATGGCCTTGATCGCCTGCCGCCACCTGCTGAGCGAGCTGGACATCTATGCCTTGCACGATGCCATGCTCGAAGTGCCAGTGCAGTCACTGCTTGGCGCGCTGCTGGCGACCGTGATCGGTTTCGTGATCCTGCTGGGCTACGAGTGGTCGGCCAGCCGCTACGCTGGGGTCAAGCTGCCTGCGCGAACGTTGGTACTGGGTGGTTTCAGCGCCTTTGCCATCGGCAATGCCATCGGCCTGTCCATGCTATCCGGCGGTTCGGTGCGCTACCGGCTGTATGCACGCCAAGGCGTGGGCGCGGGCGAAGTCGCACGCATGACGGTCTTCGCCAGCCTTTCACTCGGTTGTGCTTTGCCACCGCTTGCGGCATTGGCCACCCTGAGCAATCTGCCTGCCGCCTCGACTGCCCTGCGGTTGCCGCAGGGCTTGCTGGCTGGCGTTGCGGTTGCCGTCCTGGCCGCCTGCGCCTTATTGGCAGTTGGCCTGTATCGCAAGCGGTTGGCCGAGCAGCCAGTGCCTGACAACCTGTTGGTGCAACTGGGCCGGCGCACGCTGCGACTGCCCGGCGCACGGCTGACTGGCCTGCAACTGCTGATCACGGCCCTGGACGTGGCCGCCGCGGCCACCGTGCTCTACCTGCTGCTGCCCGAAGCGCCCCCCTTCGGCGCCTTCGTACTGGTCTACCTACTGGCGCTGGCCGCGGGTGTGCTCAGCCATGTGCCCGGTGGTGTTGGGGTGTTCGAGGCCATCCTGCTGGCCGCGTTCGCCAACCAATTGGGCGCTGCCCCGCTGGCAGCCGCATTGCTGTTGTACCGCATCATCTATGTGGTGCTGCCCCTTCTGCTGGCCTGCGTCCTGCTATTGGCCAACGAAGCCCGGCGTCTGCTGTTCGCGCGGCAGGCCATGAAGGCTGCCTCTGGGCTGGCAGCGCCTATCCTGGCCATCATGGTCTTCCTCTCGGGGGTGGTATTGCTGTTTTCCGGCGCCACGCCCGAGATCGATACCCGCCTTGAGCACATGGGCTTTCTGATCCCCCATCGGCTGATCGATGCCTCCCACTTCGGCGCCAGCCTGATCGGCGTGCTGTGCCTGTTGCTGGCCCAAGGCCTGCGCCGGCGCCTGTCGGCCGCGTGGCTGCTGACCACGGTGCTGCTGCTGGTGGGGGCATTGCTTTCGCTGCTCAAGGGCTTCGACTGGGAAGAGGCCTGCCTGCTGACGTTCACGGCCGCGCTCCTGGCTTTGTTCCGCCGCTCGTTCTATCGGCCCAGCCGCTTGATGGAACTGCCGTTCTCGCCGGTGTATCTGGTGGCCAGTGCCTGCGCGGTGGGCGCCTCGGTGTGGCTGCTGTTGTTCGCCTACCAGGATGTGCCCTACAGCCATCAACTGTGGTGGCAGTTCACCCTGGACGCCGATGCCCCCCGTGGCCTGCGTGCGGCGATGGGCAGTGCCTTGCTGCTGGCAGCGCTGGCGCTAACCTGGTTGCTGCGCACCGCACCGCCGGTGATCCACCTGCCCGATGAAGCCGAACTGCAACGGGCTCACCGTATTCTGCAGGCGTCCGACCAGCCTGATGGCGGCCTGGCCCTGACCGGCGACAAGGCGCTGCTGTTCCATCCCCGGGACAACGCGTTTCTGATGTATGCCCGCCGTGGTCGTAGTCTGGTTGCGCTGTACGATCCGATCGGGCCGGCCCAGGAGCGTGCCGAGATGATCTGGCAGTTCCGCGACCTGTGCGACCTGCACCATGCTCGACCAGTGTTTTACCAGGTGCGCGCAGAGAACCTGCCGTTCTACATGGACATCGGCCTGACTGCCCTGAAGCTGGGCGAGGAAGCCCGTGTCGACCTGCGCCGCTTCGACCTCGATGCCAAAGGCAAGGAAATGAAGGACCTGCGCTACACGTGGAACCGAGGCGGCCGTGACGGGCTGAGCCTGGAAATCCATGAGCCAGGCCATGCGCCGCTGGCTGAGCTCAAGGAAATTTCCGATGCATGGCTCAGTGGCAAGAACGTTCGCGAAAAGGGCTTTTCGCTGGGCCGTTTCAGCCCGGATTACCTGCAGCACTTCCGTATCGCCCTGATTCGCTTCCAAGGCCGCCCCGTGGCCTTTGCCAACCTGCTCGAGACCCACAGCAACGAGCTGGCCAGCCTCGACCTGATGCGTGCACATCCGGAGGCCCCCAAGCTGACCATGGAGTTCATGATGATTGGCTTGATCCTGCATTACAAAAGCCATGATTACGGCCGGTTCAGCCTGGGCATGGTGCCGCTGTCGGGGCTGCAACCACGGCGCGGTGCGCCCTTGACCCAGCGTCTGGGCTCGATGGTGTTCCGCCGTGGCGAGCAACTCTACAACTTCCAGGGGCTGCGCCGGTTCAAGGACAAGTTCCAGCCTGACTGGGAACCTCGCTACATGGCCGTGCCTGCCGGGCTCGACCCGCTGGTAGCACTGGCCGACACTGCCGCCCTGATTGCCGGCGGCTTGACTGGATTGGTGAAACGCTGATGACCCGACGCTTTTGGCTTTACCCGTTGATCACCCTGCTGCTGGCCGCCCTGGCCGGCGCCACGGCGTTCTGGTTCTGGACGCGGCCGGCGCCTGAGGCACAGCTTGAGCAACTTCAAATCAACGATGCCAGCATCACCCTCGTTACCCCAGGGGTGCACCCCACCGCCTGGGTGGCGATCGGCGTGCCACAGGACCAGGCCCTGACCCACAAGCAGTTGCTGGACCTTGGCCAGGCGGCCGAAGCGCAATTGGTGCAAGTGGTGCTGCCTGCCGGTGATTGCGCCAAGCAGCAGCAAGCCATGGACACGGCCCTGGCGCAGTTGCCGAGCAAACCGACCCTGGTCGCCGGCATTGGCCCGGGTGCCACCCAAGCCTGGCGCTGGCTGGCCAGCCAGAACGACGACAAGGCCCGGGCAATTTCCGTGGGCTTTACGGTCGAGCAGCCAGGGTGTCAGGTACCGCTGCCAAAGACCGCGCCCCACGGCCACTGGAGCGTGGCGTGGAACGATAATCCGGACGATGCCAGTGCGGCCTTCGTGCGTGACCAGAACAATGCCGAAACCAGCATCAGCGACTATGACATCCACCTGCCGCAAGTGCTCAAGGCACAGCTGACCCAGGCCTTGGTGGGCCAGGATGGCAACGCACTGGCGATTCCCGTGGTCGAGGTCCCTGCCGGTCAAACCACCGATACCGTCACGCTGTTCTTGTCCGGCGACGGCGGCTGGCGCGACCTGGACCGCGACGTGGCCGGGGAGATGGCCAAGCTGGGCTATCCGGTGGTGGGCATCGATACCCTGCGCTACTACTGGCAACACAAGACACCGGAGCAAAGTGCTGCCGACCTGTCCGAACTGATGCACCACTATCGGCAGAAGTGGGGGACCAAGCGTTTCGTCCTGACGGGGTACTCGTTCGGTGCTGACGTACTGCCTGCCATCTACAACCGCCTGCCGGCTGAAGACCAGCAACGGGTGGACGCTGTCATGCTGCTGGCCTTTGCCCGCAGCGGCAGCTTCGAGATCGAAGTCGAAGGCTGGCTGGGCAAGGAAGGTCAAGAGGCGCCCACTGGACCTGAGATGGCCAAGCTGCCGGCTGCGAAAGTGGTGTGCGTATACGGGGTGGAAGAAAGCGACGAAAGCGGTTGCACCGACAAGACCGCCGTGGGCGAGCGTCTGAAACTGCCGGGCGGGCACCACTTCGATGAAAACTACCCTGCCCTGGCCAAGCGGCTGATCGATGAGATCGAGACCCGTCAGGGCAAGTCGAGTGTGGCCGAGCAGAATTGAGGGTTGGGGTAAGGACAGCAGGCACTGGGGTCAGGTCGAGCGGGTGGCTCTGATAGCGCGAATCAGGGGTTACCCTGCCCCCCTGCATGACCTCATGCCGCGATAAGCTGCGCAGCAGCCCTTAGATTTCAGCTTCGCAGCGTATATTGCCGGGGCCGCGCTGCGGCCCATCGCGGCACAAGGGCCGCTCCTACCCGGAAATCTGCTAGCTGTCAGGGGCGGTGCCAGACAGTTGCTCCTACAAAGCCCTGTGAAGCTACTGACTCAGGCGTTACGCGGTCAGTGTCAGAGCGGCCTCGCCGGGGCGCCGGACCGGCCGCGATGGGCTGCGCACCAGCCCCAGTATCTGCGCATCGCCGCAAACATCACTAGGCCCCAGGGGAATGCCCTCAGCCCCTCCCCTGCCCTTTTCAGATCTCGACCTGAGTACCCAGCTCGATTACCCGATTGAGCGGCAGGTTGAAGAACCTCAAATTGCCGTTGGCATTCTTCAGCAAGAACGCGAACAGGTTGCCTCGCCAGCGTGACATGCCTTCGAGCCTGGACGCGATCACGGTTTCGCGGCTCAGGAAATAGGTGGTGCGCATGGGCGTGAAGTCCAGCTCGTCCAGGTGGCAGAGTTTGAGCGCCGCCGGCACGTCCGGCTCATCCATGAAGCCGAAATGCAGGACCACCCTGAAGAAGCCATCACCATAGGCCTCGACCTCGAATCGCTCCTGCTCTGGCACGCGAGGTCGATCTTCGCTGAGCACCGTCAGCAACACGACCTGGCTGTGCAGCACCTGGTTGTGCAGCATGTTGTGCAGCAACGCATGGGGAACGGCGTCCGAGCGGGCGGTGAGAAACACGGCCGTGCCCTCCACCCGGTGCGGCGGCTGGATGCGGATACTGCTGATGAACAGCGGCAGTGGCAGCGCCCCTTCGTCTATACGTTCGACGAGAATTTGCTTGCCACGTTTCCAGGTGCTCATCAGCAGGAACAGCACACCGCCTGCCAGCACAGGGAAGGCCCCGCCCTGGACGATCTTCGGAACGTTGGCGGCAAAAAACAGCCCGTCAACGAACAGAAAGCCCAGCAAGAGGGGCACGGCCAGGATCGGCGGCCACTTCCACAGCAACAACATCACTGCCGCCACCAGAATGGTCGTCATCAACATGGTCCCGGTGACGGCCACGCCATAGGCTGCGGCCAAAGCGCCCGAGGACTCGAAGCCGATCACCAGCAGCACCACGCCCACCATCAACGTCCAGTTGACTGCCGCTACGTAGATTTGCCCTTGCTCGTCACTGGAGGTGTGCTGGATGTGCATGCGCGGGATGTAGCCCAACTGGATGGCCTGTCGGGTGAGCGAGAAGGCGCCGGATATTACCGCTTGCGACGCAATCACGGTGGCCAGGGTGGCAAGGCCGACCAGCGGCAGCAAGGCCCAGCTGGGCGCCAGCAGGTAGAACGGGTTGCGCGCAGCCTCGGGGTTTTGCAGCAGCATGGCGCCCTGGCCAAAGTAGTTGAGCACCAGTGCCGGCAGCACCAGGGCGAACCAGGCCCGTGCGATCGGCTTGCGGCCAAAGTGCCCCATGTCGGCATAGAGCGCCTCGGCACCGGTCAGCGCCAGCACCACCGCGCCGAGGATGGCCACGCCCATGCCAGGATGGACGATGAAGAAGTTGACCGCCCAACCGGGGTTGAAGGCGCGGAGCACTTCGGGCGTCTGTGCGATGCCATGGACCCCCAGCGCGGCCAGCACCACGAACCATAGGACCATGACCGGGCCGAACAGCTTGCCGATTTTCTCGGTGCCGTGGCGCTGCACCAGAAACAGCGCCACCAACACCACCAGCGACACCGGCACCACCCAATGGTCGATGCCATCGAAGGCCAGGCCCAGGCCCTCGACGGCCGAGAGCACCGAGACTGCCGGGGTGATCATGCTGTCGCCATAGAACAGCGAGGCGCCGATCAAACCGCAGATCACCATCAGGGTGCGCAGGCGCGGATGCGCAGCCGTGGCACGCCGCGCCAGCGCGGTCAGGGCCATGGTGCCGCCCTCCCCCTGGTTGTCGGCACGCAGGATGAACACCACGTACTTGAATGACACCACCCACAGCAGCGACCAGAGGATCAACGACAGGATTCCCAGCACACCGTCGTGGTTGACCTGCACCCCATAACCGCCCGTGAACACTTCCTTCAGGGTATACAGCGGGCTGGTGCCGATATCGCCATAAACCACCCCGACCGCCGCCACCAGCAGGCCCAGCGACCGGGTCGCCCCCTGCTTTGCTGCGTGCCCGCCCTCGGCGTGACTGCTTGCCTGAACCATCGACCACTCCCGCAAAAGGCCCTCAGGGCCACTGTTGTCAGCGTGCATGCCAGTTCGCCCATCCGGGCCTGGCGTAACGGCGCGAAGCATAGCGCAGCGTTCGTCGTATTTCTGCTGGTCAATCGATCCATCGCTCGCTAGAATTGCGCACTTTTTGATCAGAGGCGCCAAAAGCGCCCGTCAAGGTCGCCCCCGATCAACGCTGGGCGACCTGTATTCAACGCCGAGGTTAGTCATGTCCACCACGCCCGCCACCCCCAAGGTCGGTTTCGTCAGCCTGGGTTGTCCCAAAGCCCTGGTCGATTCCGAGCGCATCCTCACCCAGTTGCGCATGGAAGGCTATGAAGTCGTGCCAACGTACGAGGATGCCGACGTGGTGGTGGTCAACACCTGCGGTTTCATTGACAGCGCCAAGGCCGAATCGCTTGAAGTGATCGGTGAAGCCATCAAGGAAAACGGCAAGGTGATCGTCACCGGCTGCATGGGTGTCGAGGAAGGCAGCATTCGCGACGTGCACCCAAGCGTGCTTTCGGTGACCGGCCCGCAGCAGTACGAGCAGGTGGTCAACGCCGTGCACGAAGTGGTGCCGCCGCGTCAGGACCACAACCCGCTGATCGACCTGGTGCCGCCGCAAGGGGTCAAGCTGACGCCGCGCCACTATGCCTACCTGAAGATTTCCGAAGGCTGCAACCACAGCTGCAGCTTCTGCATCATTCCGTCGATGCGTGGCAAGCTGGTCAGCCGCCCGGTGGGCGACGTGCTGAGCGAGGCCGAGCGCCTGGTCAAGGCCGGGGTCAAGGAAATCCTGGTGATTTCCCAGGACACCAGCGCCTACGGCGTAGACGTCAAATACAAGACCGACTTCTGGAACGGCCGCCCGGTCAAGACCCGCATGCTCGAGTTGTGTGAGGCCCTGAGCAGCCTGGGTGCGTGGGTGCGCCTGCACTATGTGTATCCGTACCCCAATGTCGACGATGTGATCCCATTGATGGCTGCCGGCAAGATCCTGCCGTACCTGGACATTCCGTTCCAGCACGCCAGCCCCAAGGTGCTCAAGTCGATGAAGCGCCCGGCCTTCGAAGACCGGACCCTGGCCCGCATCAAGCAGTGGCGCGAGCAGTGCCCGGAGCTGGTCATTCGTTCGACCTTCATCGTCGGCTTCCCAGGCGAAACCGAGGAAGACTTCCAGTACCTGCTGGACTGGCTGACCGAGGCCCAACTCGACCGCGTGGGCTGCTTCCAGTACTCGCCTGTCGAAGGTGCCCCGGCCAACGACCTGGGCTTGGCCGACGTCCCGGACGACGTCAAACAGGATCGCTGGGACCGCTTCATGGCGCACCAGCAGGCCATCAGCGCCGCCCGCCTGCAGATGCGCATCGGCAAGGAAATCGACGTGCTCATCGACGAGGTCGAAGAGCAAGGCTCGGTGGGCCGCAGTTTCTTCGACGCGCCAGAAATCGACGGCAGTGTCTTCATCGATGGCAACCACGGCTTCAAGCCTGGCGACAAGGTACGTTGCCGCGTGGTGGACGCCGACGAATACGATATGTGGGCAGAGCCCATCTGACAGGGCGCCCTGCCTGCCTCCTGTCGCAGTGGCGCGGCCCGCCCCGGGTCGCGCCCTCCTCCAGCATCTATCCTTGTTTTGACGGCCACTGGAGCAAGGACCCGATGCGCACCTTCTCGACCCTGGAAACGCCTCACCTGAGCGACTACCCCAGGCTGGTCAGCGTATGGGAAGACGCGGTACGTGCGACGCACGCCTTTATGCCCGAACCCTACATCGTGCTGCTGCGCGACAAGGTGCTGCGGCGGTATCTGGACGCGGTGATGCTGGTCTGTGCCCGTGGGCCTGATCGCAGCATCCAGGGTTTCGTCGGCGTGGCAGGCGGGCGCATCGACATGTTGTTCGTGGACCCGCAGTGGCATGGCCGAGGTATCGGCAAACAATTGCTGCAGCATGCGGTGCAGGCGTTGGACGCCCTGACCCTCGACGTCAACGAGCAGAACACCCAGGCGCTGGGCTTTTATCTGCACCAGGGCTTTGAGATCGTGGGCCGTTCGCCCAAGGACGGTCTGGGCCAACCGTATCCCTTGCTGCACATGCGCAGGCACAGCGCGGCCTGATTGACACAGATTCCCGCCCCTCGCCCGGCGGGAAGGGTACAATGCAGCCTTTCTTTGCCTTTGCGAATCGTCGTCATGTCCGAACCCGTCCGTCTGTCCAAACGCCTTGTCGAGCAGCTTGGCTGTTCCCGCCGCGAGGCTGAGTTGTATATCGAAGGAGGCTGGGTGACGGTCGACGGCGTGGTGGTCGAGCAACCGCAGTTCAAGGTCGAGCAGCAGCACGTCGAGCTGCTGTCCGGCGCGCGCGCCGAGAGCCTGGAGCCGGTCACGCTGCTGCTCCACCAAGGCGCGGGCATGGACAACGAAACTGCCCGGCTTGGCCTGAACATGACCAGCCTCAGCGAGGCCCATCGCGAAGGCGTGCGCCCCTTGCACGGGCATTTCACCCGCCAGGCCTGTGTAGCACCGTTGGAACCGGGTGCCAGCGGCTTGCAGGTGTTTACCCAGGACTGGCGGGTAACCCGCAAGATCAACGCCGACCTGCGCAAGCTTGAACAGGAGTTCGTCGTCCAGGTGCGCGGTGAAGCCAGTGCCCAGATGCTCGAGCGCCTGGCACGCGGTGTGACCCGCAATGACCGCGAATTGCCCAAGGCCAAGGCCAGCTGGCAGAACGAAACCCATTTGCGCCTGGTGCTGAAAAACCCGCAACCCGGCCAGATTTCCGAACTGTGCGCCTACCTGCGCCTGGAGTTGCTGGGCATGCGCCGCATACGCCTGGGCGGTGTTTCGATGGGCAAGCTGGCGCTGGGCCAATGGCGCTACCTGATGGGCACTGAACGTTTCTAAGTGAGAGGCCGTGCGATGACGTGCGGCACGAGAACAGGATTTTGCAGCAATGAACCACAATGACGTCCTGCGCAGCCTGCGCTACATGTTGAAAGTCAATGACGCCAAGATGGCCGAGATCATCGGTTTGACCGGCCTGGACGTGAACCCTGTCGTCCTGGCGACCTATGTGAAGAAAGAAGAAGAGGAAGGCTTTGTGCGCTGCCCGGACCGGGTCATGGCGCACTTTCTCGACGGCCTGGTCATCTACCGTCGCGGCAAGGATGAAAGCCGTCCGGCACAACCTGTCGAACTGCCGGTTACCAACAACCAGATCCTGAAGAAGCTGCGAGTGGCTTTCGAACTGAAAGAGGACGACCTGCACGCCATCTTGAAATCGGTCGATTTCCCCGTCAGCAAACCTGAGCTCAGCGCACTGTTTCGCAAGGCCGGCCATGACAACTACCGCCCGTGCGGCGACCAGTTGCTGCGCAACTTCCTGAAGGGCCTGACCCAGCGCGTGCACGGCTGAATGGTCATGCAGCATACGGTGGCGCCGGTGGGGATCGTGCGCTCCTGTTTCAAGGAGAAGTTCGCCATTCCGCGCCAGCCGCAACTGGCGCCGGCCGCACGCGGTGTGCTGGAGCTACTGCCCCCGTTCGACCAAGCCGAGGCAGTCGAAGGGCTGGAACAGGTCAGCCACGTCTGGCTGCTGTTTCTGTTCCACCAGGCCCTGGAAGAAAAACCCAGGCTCAAAGTGCGCCCACCGCGCCTGGGGGGCAACAAGAGCATGGGTGTGTTCGCCACTCGCGCCACGCACCGGCCCAACGGCATCGGCCAGTCGGTGGTGCGGCTGGAGGGCGTTGAACCTGGCCGCTTGCTGTTGTCAGGCATCGACCTGCTCGACGGCACGCCGGTGCTGGACATCAAGCCCTACGTACCCTATGCCGACAGTGTCGAGGGTGCCCATAACCACATGGCCAGCGGTGCGCCAGTGGCCATTACCGTGCAGTGGGCCGACAGCGCCCTGCCCCAGGCCCGCGAGCATGCGTTGCGCCTGGGCGAGCCCCTGGTGGCATTGATCGAGCAATGCTTGGCGCAAGACCCACGGCCAGCCTATCAGGTGCCTGTGGCCGAACGGGTGTATGGGGTCAAGTTCTGGGATGTGCAGGTCAGGTGGCATTATCCGCAGACGGATGTGATCCGTGTGCTGGAGGTGGTGCTGGCTTGAAGGTGCAATAGCGCTGCATCTGGGGGGGTGTGCTGTCGCCATCTGGCTCAAGTACCAACAGCCGCCCATGAAAAAGGCGACCCGCCGGGTCGCCTTTTTTCGTACCGTTACGCTGTAATCAACGTGCTGGACCTTCGGCAACGCCCAGGTCGTCGGTCGGACGGGTGTCGATCAGCGGACCGCCACCCGAAGCCAACTCCGACGCCAGCTTGTCGTTGTCCATCTCGTTGACCCACTTGGCTACGACCACGGTGGCAACGGCGTTGCCCACCAGGTTGGTCAAGGCACGCGCTTCGGACATGAAGCGGTCGATGCCCAGGATCAGCGCCAGGCCGGCAACCGGCAAGTGGCCCACGGCAGACAGCGTGGCCGCCAGCACGATGAAGCCCGAACCGGTAACGCCAGCGGCACCTTTGGAGGCGACCAGCAGCACCAGCAGCAGGGTGATCTGGTGGGTGATGTCCATCGGGGTGTCGGTAGCCTGGGCGATGAACACCGCAGCCATGGTCAGGTAGATCGAGGTGCCGTCCAGGTTGAACGAGTAACCGGTCGGAATGACCAGGCCTACCACGGACTTCTTGGCACCCAGGCGTTCCATCTTGGCCAGCATGCGTGGCAGCGCGGACTCGGACGAGGACGTGCCCAGCACGATCAGCAGCTCTTCACGGATGTAGCGGATCAGCTTGAGTACGCTGAAACCGTGGGCGCGGCAGATGCCACCAAGCACCACCAGCACGAACAGCAGGCAGGTGATGTAGAAGCACGCCATCAGGTAACCCAGCTGCACCAGCGAGCCCACGCCGTACTGGCCGATGGTGAAGGCCATGGCGCCGAAGGCACCGATCGGGGCCAGCTTCATGATCATGTTGATGATGTTGAACATGACATGGGCGAAGCGATCGATCATGTCCAGGAACGGCTTGCCGTAGCTGCCCAGGCGGTGCAGTGCGAAGCCGAACAGCACCGAGAACATCAGTACTTGCAGGATGTCGCCGTTGGCGAAGGCACCGACCACGGTGTTGGGGATGACGTTGAGCAGGAAGCCTACGGTGGTCTGCTGCGCGCCAGCGGCGGCATAGGCAGCCACGCTGCTGGCATTGAGGGTGCTGACGTCGATGTGCATGCCCGCGCCGGGCTTGACCACGTTGACGACCACCAGGCCGATGATCAGCGCGATGGTGGAGACGATTTCAAAATACAGCAACGCATAGCCGCCCGTCTTGCCGACGGATTTCATGCTCTGCATGCCGGCGATACCGCTGACCACGGTGCAGAAGATGATCGGGGCGATGACCATCTTGATCAGTTTGACGAAGCCATCACCCAAGGGTTTGAGGGCAACGCCCGTTTCCGGGTAGTAATGGCCGAGCAGAATACCGATGGTGATGGCAACCAACACCTGGACATACAGGGATTTGTAAAGCGGCTGACGTGTCGTCATGGCTGTTTTTCCTCAAGTGTGCCGCGCCACCCTGTTCCAGGGGTGCAGCACCTGAATCGCTAACCCTCCTGCACTTGGAGGGATTTGTCGTTGTGGTAGAGCTGCCTTCGCAGGCCTCTGCCAATAGCGATAGCAAGGGTGATGCCAAAATGCCCAAACCGGGTGCAGGCAGGGCTATTGCTGGCTTTCCATGCCCAACGTCGGGGCGAAACGTGAGGAAGGGTGGCGGGTTTCCGCCCGCTGGCGGAATTGGAGCGGCCCAGATGGCGGAAAACCGCCTGGGCTCATTCCAGATTGAAGGTGATACGGAAGGCGGCGCCGCCAAGCGCCGAGTCATCCAGGCTCAGTTCGGCATCGTAGCTGTCGATGATGTCCTTCACCACAGCCAGGCCGATGCCTTGCCCCGGGTGCTGACTGTCCAACCGCTCACCACGCTCCAGAATGCGCTGGCGCTGGTTGGCGGGCACGCCTGGACCGTCATCTTCGATACAGAGCGTGAGCCGTCCAGCTTCTCTGAACAGGCTGACCCTTATCTGGCCCAGGCTCAGGCGGTAGGCGTTTTCCAGGAGGTTACCCAGCAGTTCGAGCAATGCGCCCTGCTCCATGGGTACCCGCGCCTGGTCCGGCACCTGCAAGGTCACGTCCACGTGTTTATCGCGGTAGACCTTGGCCAGCGTGCTACACAGGCTGTCGAGCAAGGGGCGTAGCACCACGCTATGACGCACCAGGCCGCTCTTGCGCAGGCTGGCCCGTTGCAGCTGATAGTCGATCTGCTGGCTCATGCGTTCGATCTGGCTCTGCAAGACCCTGGCCTGCTCCCGTTCACCGTTGTGCTGCTGCAGGCTTTCGCCCACCCCCTGCAACACGGCCAAGGGCGTCTTCAGGCTGTGCGCCAGGTCGTCCAGCGAATCCCGGTAGCGCTGGCGTTGCTCGCGCTCGCTTTGCAGCAGGCGGTTCAGCGAACCGGTCAGGCGCAGCAGTTCGCGGGGGTGGTGTGTGCTCAGGCCGTCCCGCGCGCCGGATTCCAGATCGTCGAGCTCGCGGCTAAGGCGGCGCAGCGAGCGCAACCCCCAGGTCAACCCGGCCCAGAGCAGCGCCAGCAGTGCCAGCAAGGCAGCCCCGAAGCCCAGGTAGAGTTTTTCACGCAGGCCATCGAGGGTGCGCTGATAGTCGCGCACCGGCTGCAGGGCCACGATGCTGAAGGCGGCACTCTTGCCGCCCAGCAGCTTAATCTCGACGTCATAAACGAAGAACTCCTCGCCATTGGCCTGGTGGATGCGTGCGAACTCGTTTCCGCGGCCATCGTAGCGAGGCTGATAGTTGATGTTCTGCGCCGCCGTGGCCCGGGACTGCCAGACCAGTTGGCCAGCACGGTCGAAGATGTACCCCAGCAGACCGGTATAGGGCAGGTTGAAACGTTCGTCCGGCAACAACGCCGGCATCTGCAACTGCCCGTTTTCGATACGCGCCGCCGAAATCAGCGTGGTCACGTCCGAAGCCAGGCGTTGTTCGATCGACTCCTGCAAGGCAAGGCTGAAGGCTTTCTGCAAAGCTGGCAGCAGCGCCAGCATGAACAGCACCGCCAACACGGCAGCGGCCAGCATCAGGCGCACACGCAGGGATCGAATCATCGGCAGCGCTCGGTGAACAGGTAGCCAAGCCCGCGCACGGTATCGATGGGCTTGAAGCCGCACTCGCCTTCGAGCTTGCGCCGCAAGCGCCCGATGAGCACTTCGATGACGTTTGGATCACGTTCTTCATCGCCAGGGTAGAGTTGCTCCATCAGGCGATCCTTGGCCACCACCTGCTGGTGATGACGCATCAGGTACTCGAGGATGCGATATTCGTAGGCAGTCAGGCCCAGTGGCTGCTCGTCGAGCGTCGCCTGCTTGCGATTGAGGTCAAGGACCAACGGGCCGGCGGCGATGGTTGACTGGGTGAAGCCGCTGGAGCGGCGCAGCAGCGCATTGAGGCGCGCCTCGAGTTCTTCGAACTGGAACGGCTTGACCAGGTAGTCGTCGGCGCCAGCGGCCAGCCCTTCGACCTTGTCCTGCCAGTTGCCGCGGGCCGTGAGGATGAGGATGGGGAAGGTCTTGGCCTGGTTGCGCAGGCGCGTGATCAGCTCCAGGCCACTGATGCCCGGCAGCCCCAGGTCGACCACCGCCAGGTCGAAGTGGTACTGCTCGGCCTGGTACAACGCCTCCTCGGCATTGGCGACCGCCTCGACCACGTGGCCACTTTCCCCCAGGCGGGTATAGAGGTGATGGCGAAGCAAGGCTTCGTCCTCGACCACCAGCAGTTTCATGTGCAGCTCCTTGATGGATGTGCCTGTACGGTGCCCAATGCTGACAAGCCAGCCCCACCGCGTGCGCCTACCGGCCTGATGGCCCAGCATGGCACTGGTTGGAGCTGGCTTGCCAGACCCGGGTCGCTACAGGATAACGCGACGGGCAGGTCAGAACTTGTAGGAAGCCGCCAGATAGGTCTGCGCGCTGCTGCTCAGGCGCAATGTGCCGGCCTTCGGCGCGCCGTGGGGGCTAACCTCGGTGGCGGCATTGGTGCGCAGGTAGCGGTAGCCCAGTTCGACCGAGGCCTTGTCGGTGATGTCCTGGATGACGCCTGCCTGCAGGCCGTAGGCATAACCGTAGTCGGTGTCGCGGCTCAGGCCTGGCGATTCCTGGGACAGCTTGGTCATGCCGAGGGTGCCGCCGCCGAACAGCTTGGTGGTATCGCCTACGGGCAGGAACAGGTCATAGCTGCCCAGCAAGTTTTCCTGGCGAAGTTTCAAGCCGCTGTGGTCACCGGAAACGTTGTCGTAGGTCATGTAGTAGCGACCCTGGTCATTGATGCGCCCCAGGCGCACGCCCCAGGTACCGTCCTTGGCGATGACGCCGTCGGTGTTGAGGTGGTCGGTGTTGCGTTGCAGCAGGCCTGACTTGCGAACCTTGTCGCTGGTCTGGCCGTAGGTGAGGCTGGCGAAGTTTTCGTCGGCCGCCTGGGCGCTGGTCATGCCAGCGGCGCAGACGGCTACGGCGGCAAGCAGGGTATTGAATGTTTTCATGGTGAGGTTACTCCAGTCGAGTGCGCTGTTGAGGTCTGGAAGCTAGAGTAAGCAGGGCACACTGAACCTCGACTGAACCCTTGCTGAACATTGACTGAACGAACCGATTGCAATCCAGGAGTAGTCACCATGCGCGCCTTGCTGGCCTTGACCTTGATGTGTACTGCCGCCTTTGCCCAGGCGGCGGTACAGACCCGCGAGATCCCCTACCAGGATGCCGACGGCAACCGGCTGGTCGGCTATTACGCTTATGACGACGCCGTCACCGGCAAGCGGCCAGGCATCGTCGTGGTGCATGAGTGGTGGGGGCTCAATGACTACGCCAAACGACGCGCCCGGGACTTGGCAGCGCTGGGTTACAACGCCCTGGCCATCGACATGTACGGTGACGGCAAGCACACCGAGCACCCTCAGGACGCCCAGGCGTTCATGGCGGCAGCACTCAAGGACCCCAAGGCTGCTGCCAGGCGCTTCGACGCCGGGCTGGAATTGCTCAAGTTGCAGCCCAACACCAACAAGCATGACCTGGGCGCTGTGGGGTACTGCTTTGGCGGCAAGGTGGTACTCGATGCCGCCAGGCGCGGCGAGAAGCTCGACGGTGTGGTGAGTTTCCATGGCGCCCTGGCTACCACTACACCCGCAAAGCCTGGGGTGGTGAGGGCGGCAATTCTGGTGGAGCACGGCGCAGCGGACAGCATGGTGACCGCCGAACAGGTGCAGGCCTTCAAGGCGGAGATGGACGCGGCGAAGGTGAATTACCGTTTCGTCAGCCTCGACGGGGCCAAGCACGGGTTCACCAACCCTGATGCCGACCGCCTGAGCCATGGCGCTCACGGCGGGCCCGACATCGGTTATGACAAGGCGGCCGACGAACGCTCCTGGGCAGACATGCAGGCGTTTTTCAAGCAGGTGTTCAATGAGTGATCACGCGGGGCAGCCATGCTGGGACGCCAGCGATCACCGTAATAGGTAGGCAACAGTGGGCGCGTTTTCATGCTTGCGTTGAAAACTGCGCCCATGTGCCGGGCTGCATCGCCCTGCCCCTCCCGCAACCCCTGCTCAGCTGGCACAATAGCGCGCATGACGACCCTTCCTGCCTGCTGTACCTCGCTTCGGCAACACTGGCCCTTGCCCCGTCCCTTGCCTGGCGCGGTACTGGTCAGTTGCGCCTTCGACCCCACAAGCGTGGCCCCGGACGACTTCGCGCGTGCTGGCATCGTGCCCAGTGCGGGCCTGCAACGTTCAGTTGCCAAGCGCCAGGCTGAATACATCGCCGGGCGGGTATGCGCGCGCGCTGCGTTGCAGCAGTTGGACGGCCGGCACTACGTGCCCACCACCCACGAAGACCGCTCCCCCATCTGGCCTGCTGGCATTCGGGGCTCGATTACCCACGGTAAAGGCTGGGCGGCGGCGGTGGTTGCCGCCCAAGGCAGCTGCCGCGGGCTAGGGTTGGACCAGGAAGCGCTGCTCGATGACGAGCGCGCCGAGCGTTTGATGGGCGAGATCCTGACACCGATGGAGCTGGAGCGTCTGGACCACCGGCAGTTGGGCCTGGCCGTGACCCTGACCTTCTCGCTGAAGGAAAGCCTGTTCAAGACGCTCTACCCCCTGACTGGCCAGCGCTTTTACTTCGAACATGCCGAGCTGCTCGAATGGTCCGCTGAAGGGCTGGCCACGCTGCGCCTGCTCACCGACCTGTCCGCCCAATGGCGCAAGGGCGCCCAACTGCAGGGGCAGTTCTGCCTGCAGGATGGCCACTTGCTGAGCCTGGTTAGCGCCTGAGGCCTACAAAGGCGCCTGTTGTCGCGGCCAGGCAAGGCTGAAACAGGCGCCACCCAGGGCCGTGCCATGGCCTACCGTGGCGCGGCCTGCGTGCCAATAGATGATACGGCGCACGATCGACAAACCCAGGCCATGGCCACCGGAGGCCCGGGTGCGGCTGTCATCCAGGCGCATGAAAGGCGTGAAGATGCGGTCCCAGACCCCTTCCGGAATGCCTGGCCCGTCATCTTCCACATTGATACGGCACACGTGCGGGCCTAGCTGATAACTCACGCGCACTTCGTGCTCGGCGTGGCGCAGGGCATTGCTCACCAGGTTCTGCACGGCGCGGTGCAGGTAGCGGGGCTCTGCCTCGACCCAGGCGGTCTCGCCTTCGACGCCCTGGCAATCGCCCCGCAACAAGCGTATGTCGCGACGCAACGGGGCCAGTTCGGCAATGACCTGATCGAGCAAGGCATCCAGGTCGATACGCTGGAACGTCAGGGCCGGGGCGCCTTGCTCGAGGCGCGCGTAGGTGAGCATTTCGTCGACTAGCTTGTCCAGGTCCTGGATGTCGCCGTCCATGCCGGCAAGGTGCTTGGCGCGTGCCTGCTCGGTGGCGGCGCTTTCGACCATTTCCAGGCCAAAACGCAAGCGGGCCACGGGGGTGCGCAGCTCGTGCGACACGGCACGTACCAGCTCGCGCTGCATGGACAGCGAGCGCTGCAAGTGCTCGGCCATGCCATTGAATGCCGCTGCCAGGCGCCCGATCGAATCGGCATCGCCTGCCGGTACACGCGTGTCCAGGCTGCCTTGGGCGATGCCCGCCGCGGCCCGCGCCAGGCCGGAAACGCGCCGCTCCAATTGGCGCACCAGCAGGTAGACCACCAGGCCAATGAGGCTCAAACCAACCAGGGTGATCAACACCAGCAACTGGGGTGGGTAGGGGTTGAGCTGGTGCAAGGGGCCGATCTCCAGCACCCACGGCGAGCCGGAGAGCCCAGCGAACACGCGTATGGAATCGCCATCCATGCCCAGCGCCATCACCGTGTCACCCTCCTCCACCCGGCGCCGCTGATCATCATCCAGGCTGGCCCGCTCGATACGCTGCAAGGCAACCCCAAACCCGAAGCCCTTGTCGTGCTTGATCTGCTCCAGGCGCTGCTGCTGTTCGGTCACCGGATAACGCACCAGCTCGTCGGCCAGTAGATACAGGGTAGCGCGCGCCAGTTGCTCGCTGATCTGCCTGACCTGGGCGACCAGCAGCAGGTCCTGCTGCCCTACCCTGCGCAACACCCGAGCTGCATGCGGGCCGGTCTTCTCGACCACTACGAGGCTGCGGTACAGACGGGCGCGTTGTGCGCCATCAAGGGCGAAGGCCGACATGGGCTGCAACTGCAGTGGCACCCCCAGCAGCCGCCCCCACAGCAGCAGGGAACGCTTGCGCTCGGTGTCGCTCTGTCCGGCCAGGTTATCGGCCATGAGGCTGAACGTGCCTTGCGCCAGGCCCTCGCGGTGCTGGGCGGCGCGCACTTCGTTGACCAGGTGCAGGCTGAGCACCCCCAGCAGCGCCACCAGTACCAGGACCGCCAGCATGCCGCCATAGATGCGCAGGAAAATGGAGTTCACGGGCATTGGCCCACGAACAGATAGCCTTTGCTGCGCAGGGTCTTGATCAGCCGGGGCTGGATAGGGTCGTCGCCGATGCGAGGGCGGATACGGGAAATGCGTATGTCGATGGAGCGGTCCTGGCCGTCATAGCCCACACCGCGCAGCGCCGTGGAGATCTGCTCGCGGGTCAGCACCTTGCCAGCGTTGCTGGCCAGCAGCCAAAGCAGGTCGAATTCGGCGCCGGTAAGCTCGATCTGCCGATCGCCAAGCCACGCCTCACGCACCCGGCTGTCGATGCGCAGCGCACCGAAGGTCAGGTCCTGGCGTTTGCCCGCAGGCGCCTCGCTGCGACGCAACAAGGCCTGGATGCGCGCCAGCAACAGCCGGGGGCGTACGGGCTTGCACACGTAGTCGTCTGCGCCAATGTCCAGTCCTTGCACCTGATCCAGCTCGTCGGTGCGCGCCGTGAGCATCAGGATGGGCCCAGGGTACTGGCTGCGCACGCGCCGACAGATGCTCATGCCATCTTCGCCCGGCAACATCACATCCAGCATGACCAGGTCCGGCCGGGTGTCGATGATGCGTCGCGCTGCGCGAGCGCCATCGCCCTCGACACTGACCGCGTACCCTTGGGCGCTCAGGTACTCGGCAGTCAGTTCGGCCAGACGCTGGTCGTCTTCGACGATGAGGATGCGCGGTAGCGTTGGATCCATGGCGTAGGGCCTGTTGGTGTTGTTTTTCCCTGGATAGTACGACCAGGACCCTGTCGAGCCAACCCACTTGGGTGGTTCTGTGGACAATGATCCGGGTGCGTCGGCGGCCCCTGAAAAAAACTGCCCAGCGGCAAGCAGACGCAGAAAAACACTTCAAACCAGTGGGCACAAGGCCTACAGCGAATACTCACGTTTCACTCACAAAGTACCCACAAGATATCCACAGCCGCTCGCCTTGCAAACACCCCCATACCGCATTATCTTGTATCGCGATCGCGACGAACCACTAGATATAGGGGTTCGCGCAAAATCACTTACAAAAGTCAACCCGCAAAATCATCGGATTTTTCGGCTGAACTTACGGTGGTTTCAGCAGCCAAACCGCTCCTGCGGAGGCGACCGAGGCAAGCCCTGTCAGGGCCTTGTTCGGGCATGGGTGAACCAGGCGAGCCTGGCACTCATCAGCAACGGATTCCGGCAACCCGGAACTTTTGACTTCGGCCAGGGAGCGGCAAGCCATTGCCCTTATTCCTGAGTCTGTCCCGAAGTCGGTACGCCCGCGCGGACGGATGCGCTTGCGTTGCGCATCCCCGCCAGGCAATCGAGCAAGTGGACGGAACGGTGGGCGCCCAATTGGGCGCCTGATCAATATAGAAACTGTGGAGACACCCACCCATGCAAACCGACACGACTCGCGAGAACCCGCAGGCCAAGGCCCCGCAGGTTGCCGAATCCAATCAGGATCTGGCCGCCACTGCCCCTGGCCAACTGCGCGTGATCAAGCGTAACGGTACTGTCGTCCCCTACACCGACGACAAGATCACCGTGGCCATCACCAAGGCGTTCCTCGCAGTTGAAGGCGGTACCGCCGCCGCTTCGTCGCGCATTCACGACACCGTCGCGCGCCTGACCGAGCAGGTCTCGGCCACGTTCAAGCGTCGCATGCCATCGGGTGGCACCATCCACATCGAAGAAATCCAGGACCAGGTCGAACTGGCCCTGATGCGCGCCGGCGAGCAGAAAGTCGCCCGTGACTACGTCATCTACCGTGAGCAGCGCGCCAAGGAGCGCGCCACCCGCGTCAGCACCGACGCCGTGGTCGAGCCGCACCCAAGCATTCGCATCACCCTGGCCGACGGTAGCCTGGCGCCGCTGGACATGGCGCGCCTGAACACCATCATCAGCGAAGCCTGCGAAGGCCTGGCCGAAGTCGATGGCGACCTGATCCAGCGCGAAACCCTGAAGAACCTGTACGACGGCGTGGCCATCAAGGACGTCAACACCGCCCTGGTGATGACCGCCCGTACCCTGGTCGAGCGTGAACCGAACTATTCGTTCGTCACCGCTCGCCTGCTGATGGACACCCTGCGCGCCGAAGGCCTGGCCTTCCTGAACGTCGCTGACAGCGCCACGCACCACGAAATGGCCGACCTGTATGCCAAGGCCCTGCCGGCCTACGTCGCCAAGGGCGTGGAGTTCGAGCTGCTCAACCCGGCCCTGGCAGCCTATGACCTGGAGCGCCTGGGCAAGGCCATCGATCACGAGCGTGACCAGCAGTTCACCTACCTGGGCCTGCAAACCCTGTACGACCGCTACTTCATCCACAAGGATGGCGTGCGCTTCGAGCTGCCGCAGGTCTTCTTCATGCGTGTGGCCATGGGCCTGGCACTGGAAGAAAAGGACAAGGAAGCGCGCGCGATCGAGTTCTACAACCTGTTGTCGTCCTTCGACTACATGGCCTCGACCCCGACCCTGTTCAACGCCGGCACCCTGCGCCCGCAGCTGTCGAGCTGCTACCTGACGACCGTCCCGGACGACCTGTCGGGCATCTACCACGCGATCCACGACAACGCCATGCTGTCCAAATTCGCAGGTGGCCTGGGCAACGACTGGACGCCGGTGCGTGCACTGGGCTCCTACATCAAGGGCACCAATGGCAAGTCCCAGGGCGTCGTGCCGTTCCTCAAAGTCGTGAACGACACCGCTGTTGCGGTCAACCAGGGTGGTAAGCGCAAGGGCGCTGTGTGTGCCTACCTGGAAACCTGGCACCTGGACATCGAAGAATTCATCGAGCTGCGCAAGAACACCGGTGATGATCGCCGTCGTACCCACGACATGAACACCGCCAACTGGATCCCTGACCTGTTCATGAAGCGCGTCTTCGACGACGGCAAGTGGACCCTGTTCTCGCCCTCGGAAGTGCCGGACCTGCACGACCTGACCGGCAAGGCCTTCGAAGAGCGCTACGAGTACTACGAAGCCCTGACCGAGTACAACAAGATCAAGGTGTTCAAGACCATCCAGGCCAAGGACCTGTGGCGCAAGATGCTCTCGATGCTGTTCGAGACCGGCCACCCATGGCTGACCTTCAAGGACCCGTGCAACCTGCGCTCGCCTCAGCAGCACGTGGGCGTGGTGCACAGCTCGAACCTGTGCACCGAGATCACCTTGAACACCAACAAGGACGAGATCGCGGTCTGCAACCTGGGCTCGATCAACCTGCCGAACCACATCGTCGATGGCAAGCTGGACACCGCCAAGCTGCAACGCACCGTCAACACGGCCGTGCGCATGCTCGACAACGTGATCGACATCAACTACTACTCGGTACCGCAGGCGCGTAACTCGAACCTCAAGCACCGTCCGGTAGGCCTGGGCATCATGGGCTTCCAGGATGCGCTGTACCTGCAGCACATCGCCTACGGTTCCGACGCTGCCGTCGAATTCGCCGACAAGTCGATGGAAGCGGTCAGCTACTTCGCCATCCAGGCCTCCTGCGACCTGGCCGACGAGCGCGGCGCCTACGAGACGTTCCAAGGCTCGCTGTGGTCCAAAGGCATCCTGCCGCTGGACTCGCAACAGATCCTGATCGAGGCCCGTGGCCAGAAGTACATCGACGTCGACCTGAACGAAACCCTGGATTGGGCGCCGGTCCGTGCCCGGGTACAGAAAGGTATTCGTAACTCGAACATCATGGCCATTGCGCCAACTGCGACCATCGCCAACATCACCGGCGTGTCGCAGTCGATCGAGCCGACCTACCAGAACCTGTACGTGAAATCGAACCTGTCGGGCGAGTTCACCGTGATCAACCCGTACCTGGTTCGCGACCTCAAGGCCCGTGGCCTGTGGGACTCGGTCATGATCAACGACCTGAAGTACTACGACGGCTCGGTGCAGCAGATCGAGCGTATTCCGCAAGAACTCAAGGACCTGTACGCCACGGCCTTCGAAGTGGAAACCAAGTGGATCGTCGACGCCGCTTCCCGTCGCCAGAAGTGGATCGACCAGGCGCAGTCGCTGAACCTGTACATCGCCGGTGCCTCGGGCAAGAAGCTGGACGTGACCTACCGCATGGCCTGGTACCGTGGTCTGAAAACCACCTACTACCTCCGTGCCCTGGCCGCCACCAGCACCGAGAAGTCGACCATCAACACCGGCAAGCTCAACGCCGTGTCCAGCGGTGGCGACAGCGCCCCGGTCCAGGCATCCGGCCCTGCACCAGTGCCCAAGGCCTGCGCGATCGACGAGCCGGACTGCGAAGCCTGCCAGTAAGGCCAGGCCGAGGCTTCCTGCGGGAAGCCTCTTTTTTGTAGAGCCGTATGCAAGCCTGCGGGTGTGGCGCTGCCGCCCCGCTACCCGATACAAAAGCCGCAGCCACGCCGCTGGGGCCAGCCCGCCATGGGCACCGCTGATTTGCGTGCACCGCACCGCAACCAAGATCTACCGGCCATACTTCACAGATGGCCCTCGAGCAGGAGACTCTCACCATGCTGAGCTGGGACGAATTCGATAAAGAAGATGACGGCGAAGTCGCCGCCAAAGGCAACACCCCTGCGCAGGCTCACGCCGCCGCCACCCTCGACAAACTCGACAGCGCCGGCGGTGCCGCGGCCCTGGAAGCCCGCGCTGCCACGGCGTCGGACTCCGAGGCCGTCAAGCGCGCCAAGGCGGCCCTGGACGCCCTGGACGTTGCCGAAGGCCTGGCTGAGCTGGAAGGTTCCTCGGCCCGTGTGGCGGTGGATGAAAAGCGCATGATCAACTGCCGCGCCGACCTTAACCAGCTGGTGCCGTTCAAGTACGACTGGGCCTGGCAGAAGTACCTCGACGGCTGCGCCAACCACTGGATGCCGCAGGAGGTCAACATGACCGCCGACATCGCCCTGTGGAAGAGCCAGGACGGCTTGACCGAGGACGAGCGCCGCATCGTCATGCGCAACCTGGGCTTCTTCTCCACGGCCGACTCGCTGGTTGCCAACAACCTGGCCCTGGCTGTGTACCGCCTGATCACCAACCCCGAGTGCCGCCAGTACATCCTGCGCCAGGCCTTCGAAGAGGCGATCCACACCCACGCCTATCAGTACTGCATCGAGTCGCTGGGCATGGATGAAGGCGAGATCTTCAACATGTACCACGAGATCCCGTCGGTCGCTAAGAAAGCGGCTTGGGGCCTTAAGTACACCCGCGCCATCTCCGACCCCGAGTTCAACACCGGCACCGTCGAGACCGACAAGGAACTGCTGCGCAACCTGATCGCCTACTACTGCGTTCTGGAAGGCATCTTCTTCTACTGCGGCTTCACCCAGATCCTGTCCATGGGCCGTCGCAACAAGATGACTGGCGTTGCCGAGCAGTTCCAGTACATCCTGCGTGACGAGTCGATGCACCTGAACTTCGGTATCGACGTGATCAACCAGATCAAGATCGAAAACCCGCACCTGTGGGATGCGGCGATGAAGGAAGAAGCCACCCAGATGATCCTGCAGGGGACTCAGCTGGAGATCGAATACGCCCGTGACACCATGCCACGCGGCGTACTGGGCATGAACGCGGCAATGATGGAGGACTACCTCAAGTTCATCGCCAACCGTCGCCTGACGCAGATCGGCCTGAAGGAAGAGTACCCAGGCACGACCAACCCGTTCCCGTGGATGAGCGAGATCATGGACTTGAAGAAGGAGAAGAACTTCTTTGAGACGCGAGTGATCGAGTACCAGACCGGTGGGGCGTTGAGCTGGGATTGATCTTCAAGGCGTAGGTGTTCACCTCCGGCTGAATTTTTTCACCAATACTAAACGTAGTCCTGATACTACAAGCGATGCTGATTAAGTGCACAATGCCCGGATGAGCTCATTGTGCACTTAATCCCTCTGAAATTTTTCTGATTCATCATCCACGCACCCCAGTTCGACCAGGAATAAGGAACGTAAGCGCGGTCCCGACATGCACCAGGCGAAGAAAGGTAACTCATATTTCTTCGCCATGAAGGCGCCTGTTAGTGCCGATGCCGAATCGGGCCTGGTTCACCCTGTACACGGTATAGCGGCGAATGTAGCCGCTGTAGCGTCATCTGTGGCGACGCGGGTTGTACCGGCTTGGAGAAGCAGCCGGAGCCTGGAAGAAGGCCGGTGATCTGGCAGATCTGCGGCTGAAATCGGTTCTTTCGTCAAACGATGAGCTTTGCGAATGGATCAAGAGCTTGTCACCTCTCCTGTCGCGTAAGGCCCCTGTGCGCCCTGCGCCGCAGTGATCAGAATGTTTCATTAAGCATTTCAGGATGTGTCCAGCATAATCGAGGGGATTGATCGTTCAACAACGAACAGATTCATGCTGGAGAACCGTCTATGCCTGCTTCGCCTCCCGCCCGGTCCAAGGCCGCGGCGGTTCTACGTGTCACATCTGGTAACTTCCTCGAACAATTTGACTTCTTCCTGTTCGGTTTCTACGCCACCCAAATCGCCTCAGCTTTCTTCCCAGCCTCCAGCGAATTCGCCTCGCTGATGATGACCTTCGCTGTGTTCGGCGCCGGATTCCTCATGCGGCCATTGGGGGCGGTAATTCTGGGCGCTTACATCGACGATGTTGGCCGCCGCAAAGGCCTCATCGTCACGCTGTCAATCATGGCTAGCGGCACGTTGCTCATCGTCCTAGTCCCCGGCTTCGCCACGATCGGCTATTGGGCACCCGCGCTCGTACTGCTTGGCCGCTTGCTGCAAGGCTTTTCCGCCGGTGCTGAATTGGGCGGGGTGTCGGTCTACCTAGCCGAAATGGCTACACCGGGTCGCAAAGGGTTCTATACCAGCTGGCAATCCGGCAGCCAACAGGTCGCCATCGTGGTCGCCGCCGCGTTGGGTTACGGACTGAATCAAAGCCTAGCGCCGGCCGAGATCAGCGAGTGGGGCTGGCGAATTCCGTTCGCCGCTGCCTGCATGATCATCCCGTTCATCTTCTTCCTGCGCCGTAACCTGCAAGAAACCGAAGCGTTCGAGAAGCGTCAGCATCGCCCGACCATGAAGCAAGTGATCGCTACCCTAGGCCGCAACTCATCGGTAGTCATCGCGGGCATGCTGATGGTCGCCATGACCACCAGTGCCTTCTACCTGATCACTGTGTACGCTCCTACCTTTGGTAAGACTGTACTCAACCTGAGCACAAATGACGCGTTGCTGGTGACGCTTCTGGTAGGCGTGTCCAACTTTATCTGGCTACCCATCGGCGGCACGCTCAGCGACCGTTTTGGTCGTAAACCAATCCTGATCGCCATGACCGTACTCACCCTGTTCACCGCTTACCCAGCACTGTCTTACCTGGCCCATGCGGCAAGCTTCGCGCACATGCTTGAGGTACTGCTGTGGTTCTCGTTCCTCTATGCGATGTACAACGGTGCGATGATCCCGGCGCTCACGGAAATCATGCCAGTCGAAGTGAAGGTAGCGGGCTTTTCCCTAGCCTACAGCTTGGCTACGGCCCTGTTCGGCGGTTTCACACCGGTCATGTCGACCTGGTTGATCCATGAAACCGGTGACAAAGCAGCGCCTGCTTACTGGGTCGCATTCGCTGCACTGTGTGCGCTGTGCGCGACGCTTGTGTTGTATCGTCGAATAGCAAGGAAGGACCGGGTTCCAGTTTGAACCCTCCTGAGTCCGCTGTTCACCTTATAGTTGCAGCGCAAGTCATTACCCACTTTTAGTGATCACCACCCGGCTCCACCCGCTGCACGGCAACCTGCTGGCGGGTGGTCATGTCGGCCAGTATCACTTCCCCTTCCTGGTGCGTCGGGGTGATCATCAGCGAGCGGACAAAGTGCTCGTTGCCGCCCTTGCGCGCCTGTACATTCTCGAACGCCACGATGATCGTATCGTTGCGCCAGTTGTTGGTATCGAAGCCGCCTGCGGCGACGAACTCGCGGATGTCGCGCACGTCGTTGAAGGTGTTGGCCGGCAATATCAGTAAGCGGCCTTTGAGGAACACCTCGTAGTACTGGTGCGGGCCGGCCGGCCAGTTGTGGGCCACCACGTGTTCGATGCGCCAGTCGTAGACCGTGTTCTGATAAACCAGCACGCGCTCGGCTTTTTGGCCGTTGCATGCGGCAAGCCATGGCAACAGCAGTGCGGCGAGCCAGGGGCGTGTGAAGCGTTTGTTCATCCAGCGGCCTCCTTGCGTAATCTTTTGTGAGCATTGCGCGCTGGCGGGCTGCCAGCGAACAGTTCGGTACTTTACCAGACACACCCACCCCGCCCATGGGCTGGGTAGCAGGTCAATCCAACTGTTGGGCCCTCAGGCTTTGTGCCAGCAGGTCGATGAAGGTCCGGACCTTGGTTGAACCGTATTTGCTCTCCCGATGCAGCACATGAATCGGCCACGGGGCTTCTTCGTATTCAGCCAGGATCACTCGCAGTTGCCCGCTGGCCAGCTCGTCAGCCACCTGGTAGGACAGCAGGCGGGCGATTCCCAGCCCGCCACTGGCGGCGGCAATCGCCCCGTCGTTGCTGGTGACGGTCAACCGTGGCTTGACCCGCACCAACGTCGATTCGTCGGTCACCCCGAAGCGCCAACCAGCGCGCGGTGACAGGTCGGTGGTGCCAATCACCGCATGGCTTGCCAAGTCGGAAGGATGTTCGGGTGTGCCATAGCGGGCCAGGTATTCAGGCGAGGCGCACAACATGCGGCGTACCTTGCCCACGCGCAATGCCTTGAGGCCCGAATCGGGCAAGGGGCCGATGCGCACGGCCACGTCCATGCCCTCCTCGACCATATTCACGATGCGGTCCAGGAAGTAGGCGCTAATGTCGACCTCCGGAAACCGTTGCAAGTACTGCACGATGCACGGCATGACGAACTTCTTGCCGAACAGGCTCGGGGCGGTGATGGCCAGATCGCCCTTGGGGGTGGCGTTGATGCCGGCAGCGGCTTCGTTGGCCTCGTGAATGCTGGCGAGGATGTGCCGGGTGTCCTCCAGGTAGCGGCCGCCGGCTTCAGTCAGGCGCACACTGCGGGTGGTGCGCAGCGCCAGCTTGACACCGAGTTGTTCCTCCAGGGCGACGACAGCACGGGTGACAGCCGCTGGGGAGATATCCAGGCGACGCGCAGCCGCGGCGAAGCTTTCCAGTTCGCCTACGGCGACAAACACCTTCATCAGGTGGATCTGGTCCATGCGGGCTCCTGGGGGTGGGAATACAGGCATTATGTTTGATTCAAGGCGCTTGTGCTGCCTGTTCTGGCCGATCAGATATCAAGCACCAGCGCCTGCCCTGGCTCATCCACCTTCGCGGGCACCGCACAACAGATCAGCGCGCTCCCGCTCTGCGGCATTTCGACTGGGAGGTTAGGGTAATGCACCTGGCCACTGAGCAACCGCGTTTTGCAGGTGCCGCAGGCTCCACCCCGGCAACTGAACTCCGGCGACAGGCCATGTGCCTCGGCCAACTCCAGCAGTGTGCCGCTGGAGGGTGACCACTGCGCCTGTTTGGCTGATGCCGCAAAATGGACCGCGACTGACTCGCTGGCAGCAGGCGGTTGCTGCAGGGTCGGCTGGCCGGCGTCGAAGTGGCGGCGAAGGCTAGACGGGCCGAACGCCTCGGCATGAATCCGCGTGTCCGGCACATGCAGGCCGCGTAGCCCCTGGTAGAGGTCCTGGGTGAAGCTGCCTGGGCCGCACAGGTAGAAATCGTAGTCATCCAATGTCAGTGTGGCTTTGACGTGCTCGATACTCAGCCGGCCGGCAAACTGATAATCACGACCTGGCCGGGCGTGATCTTCGGGTTGGCTCAGGGTGCGGTGCACGTGCAGCAGCCCTGCGGCGTGATGTTGCAAGTGTGCCAATTCCTTGTGGAATGCCAGATCAGCCAAGCTACGGGCGCCCTGGAAAAGATGAATGACCCGCGCCGGCCCTTGCTTCAACTGCTCGCGCAACATGGCCAGCAAAGGGGTGATGCCTACGCCAGCGCCAATCAGCACCAGCGGCCGAGTGCTGTTCAGATCCAGCGTGAAGCCGCCTACCGGCGGGCGCACCTGCAGCACATCGCCTGCCACGACGCGCTCATGCAGGTAGCGCGAAGCGGGCCCCTGTGCCTTGACGCTGATGCGCACATGACCGTCGGAAGGCGCGCTGGACAGGCTGTAGGTGCGGATCAGCGGCTTATGCGGGTCCAGCGGGATTTGCACCGGCACATGTTGCCCTGGCGCGAACGTCACTGCGCTAGCGCCAGGCGGCTCGAGGTAGAACGAGCGGATATCACGGCTTTCCTGCTCCACCCGCAACACGCGCCAGGGTTGCCATGGCGCCTGTTGCGAGCGTTGCGACAGATGGCCCCAGGTGCCAGTCGCCAACGTGGTAGGCGCGTAGTCCTTGAATGCCCAACGCAGGCCAACTGCGCCCGGACGCCATACCACATGCTCGACCTCCAGCGTCCAGAGGCGCTCGGCGCCCTCGAACAATGGGATGTCGGGGCTGTCCAGCAGCAGCTTGGCACGCCCATACAGTTGCAGCACGTTGCCATTGCTGAAGTCGATGAACAGCAGCCCAGCACGGGGGTTTGCCAGCAGGTTGCCCAAAGTATTGAAGTGCAGGTTCCCGGCGTAGTCGGGGATGGTCAGGAGACTGCCTTCAACCCTGACGAACCCAGGTCGTCCGCCGCGGTGGGAGACGTCCACCGCTCGCTGGCCGTCGGCGTGCTCGACATAACTGGCGACGAAGAAGGTATCGGCTGCCTGAATCAGACTGACGGCATCGGCATCCAGCGCTGTGGAATCGATACGCCCTTGGGGCATTTGCGCGACCCGGGTGTAGTCGCGCCGTTGGATGTATTGCGGGCAGTTGCCGAATGACTGAGCCACAGTCACCTGCAACTGCTCATGGGTGGTCTGGTGGATGCGGCCGTTGAGACGGTTGCGTCGACGGGTGTGCAGTTCGATGCCCAACAGGCCGACTGCCTGCCCGGCGGCCAGCCCTGGCGTCGCCGGATCGTCGGCTGGCGGTTGGATATCGATTGTCAGCTCACGAGGATGGGGCGAGCGGATGAAACCTTCCGGCCCCTCCAGCAAGGTCGCCCACGGACGGCCCTGCGCGTCCACGCTGGCGGCAACAATGAACGGCAGCTGGTAGTAGAAGCCGCGGTGCTGATCGGGCATGTAGTCGCGAATGACCTTATGCCCCACCGCCTCCATGCGCGCTGCTACACCCACCTTTTCCTGCAGGGTTTTCTCGCCTGGGTGCCAGGGCGATGGGCGATGGTCGTGTATGTGCTGCATGGCGACGTCCTCGGGGGCGGTACGGTGTCAGGCGTTGGTCTGCAGCCCGATCTGGGTACGTGGCATGGCCACGAAGCCGGGCAACGCTTCGATTCGCATCAGCCAGTCGCGCACATTGGCATAGGGCTCCAGCGACACATTGCCTTCAGGTGCGTGGGCGATGTACGAGTAGTTGGCGATATCGGCGATGGTTGGCGTATGGCCTACCAGGAACGGTCTTTTGGCCAGTTCGGTATCGATCACCTTGAGCAGCCCATGGGCGCGTGCAATGACCTCGTCGGTATCGAATGCCGCACCAAACACGGTCACCAGGCGCGCGGCGGCCGGACCGAAGGCCAGCGGGCCGGCAGCCACCGACAACCAGCGTTGCACGGCAGCGGCTGCCACCGGATCTTCGGGCAGCCATGCGCCGCTGTCATATTTCTTGGCCAGGTACACCAGGATGGCGTTGGAATCAGCGATCACCGTGCCGTTGTCATCGATCACCGGCACCTGGCCGAAAGGGTTGAGGGCCAGGAACTCGGGTTGCTTGTGTGCGCCTGCTGCCAGGTCAACGAAAACCAGTTGGGTTGGCAACCCAAGCAGGGAAAGCATGAGCTCGATGCGGTGCGCGTGACCGGACTTGGGGAAGTTGTAGAGCTTTATTGGGGTGGACATCGGCATGGCTCCTGATCAGCGCCGGCATAGCGCTGGTAGAGCCATACTGCATGTATCGGTGCAGGAGCAGAATCAGCGCCTGGAGCAAGCCTCAATTTCGCTGGTCGAAACAATTGGCCTGTGTAGCGCTGGCTATAAAGGGTGATGCAGTGACCGGACACACGTATGTACCAAGCTCTGTGCGGCAGTGACTGCAAGGGCTTGTGTTTCAGGAATGACGGTTGTGGAGATAGAGCCGGTGCACAGTCTCTACGACGCGGGGAACTGTGGCTTGATGTTCCTCAGAGCTCATCTTATCGAGCAATGGAAAATTCTTCTCCTCGCCATGGAGCGCGATTGCATCGAAGTGATGTCGAAGCCCAGCAGGCAAAGGCGGCCACTGACCTACTTCTACCCCTTTCATGTAGCCAAAGCACCAGTCCTCGAGAACCACGACATCGCCGTCTGGAAATTCTCGTACTTCGAATAGCAGTTCAAGTTCATCGGTTGCCTGCGCAAGCATCTGCAACACACGGTTGTGGAACTTGATGAGTAGATCAAAATAACGCTGGCTCTGCGCCTTGCTTTTGAAATGAGGCAGCTTTCCCCCACCTACCACGGGTAGCCATTCGCTTGGGGGTACAACGCGCGGTGTGCTGCACAGCGCGTTCATGAAGCCGTCCAGCTCGGACAGGGTAAGTATGGCGTTGTCGTTACCGTGCTTGAACAACAACTCTCATTGCCTTACCGCTGCTGTGAATGAAATTGGTAAAGCTGGCGAACGGCATCGATGACGTGGGGCACGCACTGCTGGATATCCTGTTCGGACATCTGGTCCAATAGCTCGACGTTATCTTCCAGCCCATGCAGCGAGATGGTCTTGAGCAGCGCATCCTGTTCTGGAGGCAGAGCAGCCCAACCCGCGACTTGGGTGCCACGCATGTAGCCAAAGCACCACTCCTCCATGACGACTTCGGTCCCCTGGTCGCCCTCGCCTTGCTCGAAAAGCGGCTGGAAACCATCGACATTGTCTTCCAGGTCTTCGGCCACCTGACTGGCGTAGCGCAGCATCAATGCCGTATAGGCCTCTTCGTCAGCCGGCTTCTTGAACTTGGGAACGTGACCGCCGGCTACCGCTGGTAGCCATTCCATAGGCTGGACGGTATTGGGTGAGCTGGCCAGGGCGGTGAAGAACCCGTTGAGCTCTGCCAGATTGATGACCGAGTAATCATTGCCGTAGACGATCAACATGTCTTCGAGGCGATTGAGCTCTTTTTCGGTAAGCGTGGGGAGCATCTACAGATATCCTGGCAAGTGAGACGTAGGGGTACACTAACATAGCCCTTCGTTAGAGAGGCCCACGCAATCCTCGTGTGGGCGACTCTGGATTCACGTTAACCAGCTTTCAAGACGATGCTGGTTGTTACTTGCGCACAATAGCCATAAAAGAATCCGACATTTGCGAGGACAAAGCCGGCCTGCCATGTGGATGCCTTTTGCTTGCAGGTCGATCTCACCCCCGACAAATCCATAAGACGCCCGCGCCGTTGAACCACTTCCGGTACGGGTGGCGACAATTACCGGCAGCATGGGTGCAATGCGTCCCAAGGCTGTTGACCAGCTCTCGGATACATGACCTGCGCCAAAGCCGGCGATGACCAATCCCTCGTATCCAAGCTCCTTAACGGCCAGCAGAAGGTCTACATCGGCACTCAGGCATGATTCAAGCAACGCAACCCTGTGATCAGTACGAAAAGGTAACGGCAATGCTTCGGTTCGCTTGATTGCATGATGGTAAAGGACTGAACCCTCAATCAACATCCCCAGCGGGCCGTATCCAGGGGATTCGAAGGCCGACGCGGATAAGCTGGCTGTCTTACGGACTTGAGACGCGGCATGGACCTGATCCCCCATTACCACCAACACACCGCGGCCGCGACTGTCTCCAGCCAGGGCAACCTGTACTGCAGCAAGAAGATTGGCAGGCCCATCATGACCGGGCTGGCTGGCAGAGCGCATAGCCCCTGTCATGACCACTGGCGCATCGAATGGCCAAATCAGGTCAAGAAAATATGCCGTCTCTTCCAGGCTATCGGTGCCTTGGGTCATTACAATCGCTACAGCGTCGGCTTCTATCTGAGCTTTAGCCCACGCAAAAACATCGAGCAAGGATAAAAAACTCAGCGATGCACTCGGCAAGAGCGCCAATGTCTCTAACACAAGCAAAGCCATGTTTCGCAACTCAGGCACTTGCGCCACCTGCATACCGCAACCAAGCGCAGGTTTGACACCACCTGCCAGTGCGTCATTTTTCATGCTGACAGTGCCGCCCAGACTGGCAATCGCGAGCGTGGGTAATTTTTTCTGCGCAGTCATATTCTACCCCCAGTAATCAACCCGACGAGTGGCACAATTGTTAGAACACCAATTGCCATGGACGCAACGTTGCCGACGTAGCCATGCACGTAGGCTGGCAGTCGCTGTGTAATTGCGACAGCCAAAGGCGGTGCAGTGAGGGCCCCCAAGACTGAACTGGCGACTACGACCTGCCAACTGCCACCGTATACGAGCACGGCCGCCGGAACGATTGAGACGATGGGAATGTAGGTGGGATACCAGCCTCGCATCCGCCACTGTCCTCGCCAGAATAAAACTCCAGTGAGCGAGGCCAGCGCTTGACCGGCAATGATAGGAATCAGAAGCATCGACCCGTATACAGGCGCACCAGGCGCGAGCACGTAAGCTGCACCGACGCCCAGCAGTAGCCCAAGGCTGGCCAGTTCGTTACCGAAAAATGGGGCTTCTGTAAAATCTGCAAGTACACGGCGCATCACCCATAGTATTCCGTAGTCGGGTTGGCGGGCTTGTGCACGGGGAGCTGAGAAGTGCACAGACCGTACGAGTGAAGGAAACCGCTTGCACAGTATGAATGCCAGGATACTCGCCACGGCCATACCACTCACATTGCCCACTACGGCCGGCAATCCCAGTGGATAGCAGATGTAATTGACCATCAACAGGCTCGCCGGCGTTACAAGCACGGCACCAAGAACGGCTCCACTGATTGCGACCTGCCAGCCGCCCCCATACAGAAGCACCATTGCTGCCGGCAGGGATACAAAAGCAACGAAGGTTGGTTGCCAGATACCGGCGGTGAGCGTCCATCCCCACAGTAGATGGCTTAACAACAATCCAAACAACGAGCTGACGAACACCCAAGGCCACAGTCCACTTCCATAGCAAATGGCAAAGCCCTGCCAGCGATAACCACGCAGACCTGCCCAGTGCGCGAGGCATGCGCCAATCAGCAAGCCAAGCGCCGGGAGCTCGTGCTTGTAAAATACGACTTCGCTGATATCACCCGCTATCCATCGCAGTCGACTCAGTGGTTGTTCGAGGGTTGCAGTCAGCTGGCCGTAATCAAGCCAGTGGTTGGCTACGAGTGCTGTAGCCAACAGTATGAAAAGGCCGGCAAGTAAGCAGAGCGCCGTGCGCTGAGAATCCATGAGTTGAACAGGGTTCATGACTCCTCCTCACCGGGGCATAGCTGCATGTAAACGATAACCAAGCGTTGCGTCATACATGTCGGTCCGGCGGTCACGCGGAAGATCGTTCAAACTGTTCCAAATTGGCGCGGAGCGTGCGCTGCTCAGGTCAATGTCAGCGTACAGAATCGTCTGCTCTTCCGGGCTTGCTACCTCACCAATCGGCCAGCCATGGGTTCCGACAATCATCGAGCAACCGAGGAATCGTCCGCCGCGTTCGCTTCCTACACGATTGGCCGCCGCGATATAGACATTATTCACGTGCGCAGCTGTCATGGTCAGATAATTGGCCATACAGCGGTCTGATGCATCGAAGAGAGGTGGCGGTGTCCAGACCCAATTATTGAGGCTGCAGATAAGGTCTACCCCCTGCGCAGCCATGATGCGCGGCACTTCCGGAAACCAGATATCCCAGCAAATCAGCAAACCTATCCGTCCAAGCGGCGTCTCGAATACTGGAAACCCGAGGTCACCGGGGGTGAACCACAATTTCTCCTGATTCCACAAATGCGTTTTTCGATAATGTCCAAGTAACCCGTCAGGTCCCAATAGAACCGCGCTGTTATAGAGTTTCATTCCCTCCTGTTCGACGAAACCGGCTACCACGTACACGTTGTAGTCCCTGGCCACCTCTGCCCATGCAGCAACACTTGACCCGTCTCGCAGCGTCTCCGCATGGGCGTAGGCCTCAGCGCGGGAGTTGAAGGTGTATCCGGTATTTGCCAGCTCCGGCAGCACGATTATGTTTGCTCCGGCTCTGATCGCTTTACGAGCAAACGCTAGCGTCTTAGTCAGGTTAGCGCTGCGCTGTTCAAGACCCACCTGAGGGTCGGACTGAACCACTGCAATGCGTACAGGGCTGATGGACGTGGGGATATCTGGCATGACAGCCTCCTTCTTGTGATTATTTTTGAAGGAGGCCAGTAGAGCGGGGTTTGATCTCGAGTTTAAAGCCAGGCAGTTCCTACACGCCCGTAGGATCAAGAGGACGATCGTGTGGGATTTTTCGCGGCAATATTTGCCTCCAGCGTCAGCCCTCTGCTTGATAGTGAGGGTAGTGATCGAGGGTAAATCCACCATTGAACACGGCTGATGTGCGGTCGCAAATATTGATCACTGTGTCTAGGGCTGTACGCAGACAGGGCTCTGTCCAGCCAGCATCTACAGAAAATGATTCACCCGCCAAATATAATCCAGAATGAACACTAATATCGCGATTGTATTTCATCAACCCCATCGCCTCATAGTACGTGCCGGCCCGATAGAGTTTGGCACAACCCAACGCATTGCTGTCTGTTATCCAACGCTGAACTCGAACGTTTTGATGATCAACGTAGGGCGAAATAGGCTGGGCCACATTAGAGCAGCGGAGAAGGATACGATCTAATTCGGATAAACATTTACCAACCAATTCACCGTCGGAAAACGATGCCAACTTCGTGGCATCGTCCTCCCATGTGTAGCTAAGCAGAATACAATCATCAGGATAGGATTCATTATAGCGATAGGCGTACACATCATGCACAAAACTGTCGGTGATTAGAATCTGAGGAATAGATGATTGGCTACTTAGAAAGCTTTTTTTCAAAGGGGCATAAACCTTGCAGCTCGTTTCCCAATGAGCATGTTTCCAGGCGTCTATAATCCTTTGAGGTAACATCTCCTGGGTGAAGCCGCTTAGGTTCATATTGGTTTCGATGAGCCAGGAAGGCGTAGTCAAGATGACAGTATCGAAGTCCTCGTACGCCAATGTGCTCGTTTCAGGGTCGCTGTGTAGCCACTTGTATCCAACTTGAATACGACCATTTTCTAGCTTCCGTAATGAGAAAACGGAGCTGTCGGTCAGTAATCCATCCGGCCGCTGAACGAGGTGTTCATATAGAGATATGCCCCGTTCAGCGATGCTCATGAACATCAGACTCTCATCTAATGCAGCCAAACCGATGTAGCAGGGAGCTTGAAAACCTACCCCCTTGCTGTCCAACACCTTCTCAACCCCAAGATACGGTGCGGCATAGGGTTCACCTTCCCCATCGACGCGGCCGTGTACTAACTGTAGATGGCTGCTGAACCCAAATAGTGCTGTACGCAGCGGGTACAAACAGCATACATCATAGAAGGCGCCCCAGCTGCCATCGCCTATACCAATGGAATAGAAAATGGCGGACTCATCTGGACCCATGCCCAACCCGCCGAAGTCACCTGGAGTCGCGGGATCCCATGTGTCTCGCTCAGGCAGCCTAACAAGATCCCTGAAAGACATCTGATGGTAGTGCTCAACGATTGCAGACCATGCCTTAGGCCACTCGTGTGTTCCGTAGATCGAAGCGATATGAGCGGCAAAGCGCTGAGCAAATCGTTGCCATTTATCGAAGACCTGCTGAAGCATGGCGCCCGGTGGAGGCGATGCGCCTTCGGAATTTTTCCAAATTAAAAGCTTAGGATCATCTTCTGCATCGAGCTGGCCATTTCGTAAGTAAATTCCGGTTGCTTTAACCCAGGGTGTCCCAGGGTTTGGAAAAGGAGAGAGACGTAACTCAAACAGACTGGCGTAGTAGGCCATAAGAGAGCGTCCTTGCTGAGGTGTCTCGCCCGTTCTATTGAAAAATGGCATGCGCATAGCGCCCATTTCAAATGGCGTATTCTGTGCCTTATGATCGTTGGCGCGATTGGCAATTGTCAGATGGCGTCCACCTATACGATTGGACTGCTCAATCAAAGTCACGCGTTCAAAACCACATCGAAGTAACTCGCGTGCTGCAGTGAGCCCGGTAACACCGCCACCAACGATACAAATACGATGGGAGGGTTGAGTGGCTTGAGCCACACCACCCTGCTGCTCAACTACGCGACGGTAGTCAAAGCAGAGGTCAGGCGGATTAGGAAAACGGACCGCCCATGGTTCAAGACTGAGCGACGGGTCTATATCCAGATCTGCAGGGTGATTATGTGTTGAGCCGATGGTCATTATTGACGCTCTCCTTGTTGGAGAGCGAAGGATGATTGTTCTGCTCAACCGGGCGGTGTTAACTAAATACAGCATCCTGCTCATAGCGTTGCCAAGGGCGGCGTGATGCATCTATATAGTTCACAACGGCGTCTATATTCAACTGCGGTAGTCGGGTCGTCCAGATTGAGAGAGCGTTAGTCAGAGCATCGAAAATATATTAATGCAAAAAGACAAAACCCCTACCTGCATGCGCAGATAGGGGTTTTGCGAAATGAATCTTGACGATGACCTACTCTCACATGGGGAAACCCCACACTACCATCGGCGATGCATCGTTTCACTACTGAGTTCGG